>ERZ773007.22-NODE-22-length-81046-cov-5.751256_pt1 | contig 81046 bp, 101 predicted proteins | sample MGYA00580665_ERZ773007 | MGnify/ENA primary metagenome ERZ773007 (study PRJEB29015, sample SAMEA2738122) | human oral metagenome | biome: human oral; feature: human-associated habitat; material: saliva | place: China | collected 2167 ... | reverse complement strand
GAACTTTTAGAAGAAAGACCTCCAAGTTTTGGGATATATGGGTTATGTCACCAAAGATTGAGGAATCAAAAGATGTTCTGTATTTAGATGGCATATATTTATCACGTAAATCGTGTATTTTGATATGCTGTGACAAAGATTATGTGTTAGGTTGGTATCTATGCAGATATGAGCATTCAGGTGCCTGGGAGGCTCTAATGAGCCGTATAGCAGAACCTAAGGTGGTTGTATCAGATGGTGGAACAGAGTTTAGAAAAGCCCTTAAGAGAAAGTGGCCAAAGGCAAAGCACCAAAGATGTGTATTTCATGTGTTTTCACAGGTTAAAAGATATACAACAAGTAGACCAAATACTTTAGCAGGTCTAGAGCTTTATGCAATAGCTAGGGATTTGTTTGATGTTAAAAGTGTTGAAGATTCAAGGATATGGATAAATCGTTTTACAGATTGGATTGTAAAGCATAAGCGTTTTTTAAGCGAAGTAACATATGATGAAAATTGTAACTCAAGGCCCAAGCATGAAAGACTGATAAAGGCTGAAAAATCAATTCTAAGACTACTTAATGACAATACTCTATTTACGTATCTTGATGAAGAATTAAGGGCTGAGTTTAAAATACCATCGACAAACAATAGAGAGAGGGGGGTACAGGCAATCTCTTGGATTGGCTGTCTAAGCTATCCAAAAAACGTCCGCACCCCCCCGCTCACTTTTATGCTTTTTCAGACTTAGCCTCTTCCTTGCAAAGCTTTTCAGCATTTTCAGCCTCGATTATCTTCTGCATCTCCACGAATCGCTTTACCTTCTGGGTACTTGTCTTCTCCATAGGTTCATCAGTTGTGTATACTCTCTTGATTCTCTTGTACGGAGGAAGTTTGTCATTGATTTTCTCAACATCAGCCTTTACTATCGCGTTGATTTCTTCAGGCGTCTTGCCCTCAAATTCCTCTGGATTATAAACGAGCTTAAGTGTGACTACGAGGTCACGCTCATCCTCGGCATTCGGAATTCCTACAATAATCGCTTCTTCTTTGTATGGAAGTACATTTAGCTCCTGCTCGATTTCCTCAGGGAATACGTTCTTTCCATTCATCAGTACGATTACGTTCTTCTTGCGGCCTGTGATATAAAAGTATCCGTCCTTATCCTTATATCCGAGGTCTCCTGTGTGGAACCAACCATCGTAAATGCACTCGTTCGTCGCCTCTTCATTACCATAGTAACCGAGCATTATGTTCTCTCCGCGTGCGATTATCTCTCCGATGCCGTTCTCATCAGGCTCGTAGATGTCCATTCCAACACCTTCGATTGGAATTCCTACGGACCCAGGTCTTCTATACGCAGGTCTCTCTGCAGAGAGCACCGGCGAGGTCTCTGTCAGGCCATAACCCTGAAGACATATAACGCCGAAGTCATTCCAGCCCTTAATGCACTCTGGATCAGCCGCAGCCGCTCCTAGGATTACCATGCGAAGCTTTCCACCGAACGCCTCGAGAACTCCCTTAAATACAGTTCTTCTGATGTCTATATGTGCCTTTCCAAGAACCCTTACGACCTTCCCCATTGTTTTGAGCCTGCCAGAAAGGCCTTCCTTCTCAGCCTTCTTAAGGATACGGCTATACATAGTCTCGATGAGAAGCGGTACTCCTACGAAGATGGATACTCCATACTCTTTGAAGTTCTGCTGGATATACTTAAGCCCGTCACAGAATACAGTCGATGCACCTGCAGCAAACATGATAATTTGACATGTAAGACCGAAGGTGTGGTGATATGGTAGAAGCGAAATATTGACATCTGTATCATAAATCTGCTCAGAAGCGATTGTATTAACTACATTAGAAGCAACATTACGCTGCGAAAGCATTACAATCTTAGACTGGGATGTAGTTCCAGATGTAAAAATCATGAACGACATAGCATCTGGATTGATTACAACATCATCATACTTGCGAGAGCCTCCATCGATGAGTTCTCTACCTTCTACTGTGAGGTCATATATATCCGTCTTATCAGAGACTTTGAATAGCGGAAATGCAGCCTTAATACGAGTCTTACCACTAGAAATTGCTTTAGCGACGGACTCCGACTCCTTCTCATCGTAGAAAATAACCTCTGCTTCACTACGAATGAGCGAGCTTTCAAACTCATCGTACTTTAGCTCTTTGTCGAGCGGCACAGTTATGTTGCCTGTTAACAAAGTTGCCATATTGGCGAGATACCAGTTGTAGCTATTCTTGCCGATGATGACGATTCTAGTATTCGAGAAGCCTCTACATAGCAGCGCCTCTCCAAGACATCTAATCTCCTCATAGTATCTGCTGTAGGAAATATCACGATACTCTCCATCACCAAGCTTGAGTGTGAACGCCTTGTTAGCCCCGTACTCGCTAACAGCAGCTTCCATTATCTCTCTAATATTCTCCAAAATTACCTCCGTTTATCCGACTGTCACTTGCCCCTTACAAAAACACCCTCCACCAAAAGCCACTAAAGCGTAGTGTTCCGGCATGCCGAGGGAGCACGATTTGCGAAAAATTATAAAATAGTTTTGAAAACTATATTATTTAGTATTATAATCTAGGTATATGCTGTATGATACTCCATTTAGCACGATTTAGCAATATTTAATTTGATTTTTATGCAGACATACATGTGTAAATGGTTGAAAAATACAAGTTATCAGAAATTTGAAGCTCACGGCGAGCTGTGTTACTATCCTATATGAAAGCGTAACGGGAAGGAACTTATGGAACAGAGAGAAACGATTCAGGACAGCACAAGGCTTCACCTCCCGCGCTGGGACGAGCTACCTGATATATCGCTATATATGGATCAGGTGCTATCGCTGATAAATCCTCATTTTCAGGACACATACGGCGATAGCTATCTGCTGACTAGCACTATGGTCAATAACTACGTTAAGCTAGGGGTCATCCCACCTCCTGTAAAGCGCAGGTACGGCAAGGAGGCCATCTCACGGCTTTTCGTAATTGTCACGCTCAAGTCGATATTTAACGTGCAAGAGATTGCAGAGCTAATTTCGGCTATCGACGATGACAATAGCCTCGGATATGAGATCTCCGAATCTTACGACCTATACTGTAGTACACTTGAGGCTGCAATCGCTTCGACTTATGAGGATATTATTTCTCACACTAAGCCCGAGCAGGATTATTTTAGAGTAATTGAAGACGTTGCAACAGCTGCCGCTTATCAGCTAATAGTGAAGCGTAGGCTGAAGCTGAGACGAGAAAGAAAGGAAGAAAGGAAGAAAGTATGATATATAAGCCAGAAGGCGTCTGTGCCCAGCTCCTGAATATTGATATTGAGGACGGCATAGTAAAATCAGTTGAATTTATAGGTGGATGCGCCGGAAACACCCAGGGACTAGCCAGTCTAGTTAAAGGAATGCCGGTCGATGATGTAATCGAAAGACTAGAGGGTATAAAATGCGGATTCAAGGATACATCATGTCCGGACCAGCTTTCTGAAGCGTTAAAGCAGTACAAAAATGAGCAGCAGTAGAAATATAGTTGAGTGTGTGAGTGTGAATGTTTGATGATCTAAAATTCCTCCTATGGTGTTTTTATACTACCACAGGAGGCTAACTTATTCTTTAGTTTACAGACTTTTTGTACGCACTCCCGATTGATCGTATAGAATTTATTTGTTGTAAAATTTACTAAATGCCCTATAGATAAAAGGAAGAATCATAATTGCAACAATTGAATATAGAATTATCAACATAGGAATTTGCATTATCACTATTCCTCCAAATTGATATATAAGTGGCAATTTAATGCAGTTATAAACATTTATTAACTGATCCGGAGTAATATAAAAAACTTTTCTAAACGGAAGTATTCTTCCAATGAACGGCGATAATATAAATAAAACTATTGGAAAACACATGGACAAAACCTGGGAATGTGTTTTTGCCGACACAAACATTGTTATTGCTACTGAAAGCATAACTCCTACATATCCAGATAGCATTATTACCATGTATCTTTGTGAAAATGTGTATGCATAAATAGAATAACTATCCTCTATTTGAATTGGAGATGATGCTCCACTTATACCCATAACTCCGAAGGATATTATTGACATAATAAGCATAGCGCCCCAATAAATTACGCTTGCCATAAGCAAACCAGTTATTATTTTTGTTGTTGTCCCCCTAGTTCTACCCCTCTTTGTACTGAAGAAAATCGAATCTGCGCCAAGTCGGAATTCCTCCGAGAATAATCCCGATGAAAAAAAAGATACTATAACTAATAATATCATTGAATATGTTGTCACGTACAAACCCATGGTTTTCCATGATTCTGCTGGGGCGTATTCAAAAGGCTTATGTACTTTTTGGAATTGCCTTCTTAAGTACTTTTTCTTTGCCTCTTGATTATCATATTCTTTTAACATGTGATTGATATTCTTTTCTCTTATATAATAAATATTTCTCGCTTCATTAATGTCCAAGTCATTAATTACCGAGTCATCAAAATCTTTATCATAACAAAGAGTACTGACAATCATATCTTTTATATCACCGTATTCCTGTTCATTTGATGCATATAAAGAATCAGAAATCATACTTCCGTACTTCTTATTTAGATTTTTTTCTTTCTGAATTATTTCGTAAAAAATACCAGGAGTTAATGCCCCTTTATATTTCAACTTCGCTTCATTTAGCTTTCTTGGTGCAGATAACCCATTGTGAGTATTACCATCTTTGTCTACAAATTTTATACTCCATATTGAAAAAAAGCTGAATACAACTGCGATAACAACTAAAACTAGCACCAGAATTCTGTTAATCCTATTACTAAATAATTTTTTAAATTCACATCTAACCATTACTATCACTACCATTCTCACCAAAATGATACAAAAAAACGTCTTCAAGAGTTTTATCAACACTTATTGAATTTTCTGCAGGTCGTTCTTTCGACAAAATACGCGCCTGTATATACTCTCCATCATTCTTAATTGCACCAACAGGATTCGTAAAATTGGAGATAAATTTTTCTGCTTTTTCTGTCTTTTCGCGATAAATCCATACATCACTTGGAAGATTGCTACACAATTCATTAATTGTCCCCTGATCTATTATTCGACCTTCCTTCATCAGGAATACCTCTTTGGCTATAGCTTCAACATCTGAAACAATATGTGTAGACAATAATATAATCCTATCATTTGATAATTGATTGATTAGATTCCTAAATCGTATTCTTTCCATTGGATCAAGTCCTGCTGTAGGCTCATCTAACACAAGTATCTTGGGATTATTCAAAAGTGACTGTGCAATACCTACTCTTCTTTTCATGCCCCCCGATAGTTCTTTCATTTTTTTTAATGAATCTTTTTGCATTCCTGTAAGCTTTAGCAACTCGTCAATACGTATTTTTGCAACATCTTGCTTAAGGCCTTTTAATGAAGAAATATACCTTAGATAGGTTTTAACAGTAAGATCTGGATAAAATCCAAATTCTTGCGGTAAATATCCTAAAATATCTCTATACTTCTCATCCATTTGAAAGATATCTTTATTTTCATAATAAATAGTTCCTTCTGTAGGTTTCATAACTGTGCAAATCATTCTCATCAGAGTAGTCTTACCAGCACCATTTGAGCCTAAAAGCCCATATATACCCGATTGCATTCTAATTGAAACATCATCTACAACATTAATATCTTTAAAAATTTTTTTCACCCTATCCAAAATTAAATCCATTTGTTTGTTTCTCCTTATATTTGCTGGTATTATTTATAACTTTGCGCACACTGTAAATAATTAAAGAAGTAGAGACAGCAAATAATCCAATCCATATCCATGATGTTATCTTATAATAAATTGATTCATTAAGAACAATAGTCGCCCAAAGTAAATTAGCAACAATACAAATAACCATAGTTGTTAGTTCACTAAATGGATTTCTGCACGAGAAAACCATCATACATATTGTTGCTGCAATCATAACAGGAAAAACGAATTGCTTTAATACATCTGCAAGTAAAACATATTGAAGTTGTGTCACAGCAACGCAAAAGAATGTTAGAAAAATCGTATCCACAAGTCCAAAAGCTATAAGCTTTGCTGCATATACCTTTCTTAAATCAAACAATGAAGCCTCTTCTATTTCCATTGATTTACATTTCATATTCCCCCATAATTCAGGGATTATTAATATTACAAACAATGTAGCAAAAATACTCATCCCTCTATATATATAATTAGCATCACCAGATATATATAACCACTGACATGCAAATAAAAGTAATGCACCTTGAAGAATCCACCATCTCTTCCTCATTATCTTCATTTGAAAAATAAGAAATTCAGCAAAGTTAATACGACTTATCTGCTCCCTTTCTATCATAAGCTCTGTTGCTTTGAAAACTGTATTATCTATGGCATTCTTTGCAGGAACAGATATAAATTTACGTGGCATATTTCTAAGCAAATGTTCTACTTTTTTATTGGAAAATTTATTTTTATTCATGCTTACCCTTCCAAGAATTCTTTTATCATTTCTTTACCTTTTCTCAATCTATATTTTACAAGAGGCAATCCGATTCCGCATATTTCTGCAATTTCATTTTGTTTTCTACCAAGAAAAAAATACAACACTATTATCTCTCGTATGTCATCTGGCAATCTTTCAACTGCTATCTTCGTATCAAGATACTCAATATCACTACAGTAGCTATCACTACTCGAATTAAGCCTACTCACCACACAATCAATTGAAATTTCTGTGTTTCTCATTCTTTTCTTCTCATCAATACATTTATTTCTTGCAATTGTATAGAGATAATTTAGAAGTTTTCCATTATGAACATACTGGTGAATTCCCTTAATAAAAGTTAAAAACACCTCTTGAGTTAGATCCTCTGCTGTATACACATCGTTAGAATGATATCTACAAAAATCAAATATACTAACATAGTATTTGCGGATTATTCTCTCCACAGCTTTAGTATTCCCTCTTTTTGCATCACGGATTAATATATAATCCGTATTAATGTTCATAAAGTATAATCCTCCCAGTTTTGGAAAATTCCCTTCCCTTTATTAGTTATAACGATTCAGGTATTCAAAAAGATAGTCAATATATATTGTAATTATATTTGTATCGATTGTGTTCGTTTTAGTCATAACTATTATGAATTGAAAATTTCTACCGACTTTAACTACAATATATATCATCTCAACTATTTATATATTATTAGCAATGTATTAAATTGTTTTTTCTACCCCCCCATTTACACTAATCAGTTTATATGGTAATTATAGGTTACAAGCAGTTAGCACCTCTATAATCAAAAGTGCACTTTAAGCACTGGAGGTAGAATTATGAAGAAATCAAAAGCGTTAGCTATAGCGATTGCTATTGTTTTAGCTCTGCCTGTACTTTCAATTTATGGTAACACTAAGCTTGGACATTCAAACGAACATGTCGCTAAGTCTGAACAGTACCATGGAGTTTACTACAGAAATACGTTAATAAGAAAATACAAACATTATAGCTCCTATAAACGCTCATCTAGCAATGTAAAGAGTGCTGTAGATGGCACCCCAATTACACCGGATAGGCCTGTGTCTTTTCGTGCATATGTAACTGGTGATACGCTAGGCTACCGCGTAAATAAGGATAAATTCATCACTAACGGTTTTACGAGCTGGTACGCTCTTGATAGACTAAATGACCGGATGGAGGGGGATCTATCATATAAGCGCCTATTTATTAATGACATTAATAATAAAGGAACTGCTATAGTCGTGCTAAATGGTGAAAAAGGCAAAGTACAGTACATCGGCTTCAGGGCTGTCTATACCGTCGAAGAATATGAGGTGAAGATGTTCGAACAGAAAACCGGCAAGCTTATCAGCTCGAGCCACTACAAGATGTATAGACCAGTTTACGGAGAGTTTGCTCTGCTTGACGATGAAGAGTAACACAACCTTATAATTAAATACTTTGAATGTGATAAGAGGGATGGCAAGCCACCCCTCTTTTTCTCTATTAACGCTATTTTATTTCATCCCATTTTATGAATTTACTTATCGCCTCATGAATTTACTTGGATTTCTCTTTAGCTGCCACGATATACGGAACTGCTACAAATAGCACGCCACCTATCATATTCCCAAGCGACACCAGTCCGAGATTATACCAGTATCCACCGACAGTAACAGCTTCATTCCCGCCATTATTAATAAGTGCAAGAGCAAGAATCGTCATATTAGCAACGCTGTGCTCAAACCCCGTGGCAAAGAACGCAACGATGCACCAGAATACCATGATGAGCTTGCCTGCATCGGTCTTGCATCTAAAGCTGCACCACACCGCAAGGCACACGAGGAAGTTGCAAAGCGCACCTCTCGTAAGAAGCGCAATAGGCGAAAGGTTCATTTTTACCGCCGCTGCACCGACTACCGCTGCCTGAGTACCATCTATGTATAGACCGGTCAAATTGAACAGTCCAGCGAGAAGTGCCGAACCTATAACGTTTCCAAGCCAGCAGATGACAAATATCTTGAGGACATCGGCAATCGTCACTTTACGCCTCATATACCCGACGGCAAGAACCATGTTGTTGCCTGTAAAGAGCTCTGCCCCAGCTATTATTATGAGGCTGAGAGCTACGCTAAAGAATATAGCCATGACGAGCTTAGCATATGGCTCGCCCTGGAGCTGCCCGCCTAGAGTAAACGAAATCAGCACCCCGAATCCTATGTATATTCCTCCGAGTAGTGACATGATAATATATCCGCCAGGGTTTTATTTAAGAAGTCTAACCTTAGCTTCTGCTCCATTCGAAATAGATGCGATCTCTTCTCTATACATGTGCCGTCCTCCGATAACGCTCTTCCTAAGTACTTAATATGATACATTATAAGCGATTGGAATTAAAGTTATTGCAGGAAGCATGTGGCATATAAATACAATTAAAATGCATCTAATTGCGGTCAAAAGATTTAAAATATAGTTAGATTTTACCTTTACAGACTGGAGAACTTTTACATAAGCGATCAAGTTCCTGAATGGGTTCATTATGGTGATGGTATAGGAGCCGTAATAGTTGACTACGCTTCATACATTTGGATGGTCGATGAAATAAAAAAGGATCTCGACGAAATGGGATATTATGAACTGTGTGGTAGTTAACGTAGACCTGCCACATGTTAATCTAATAGGCTTAGCTAGTTTAGATATCAGTGCTTTTCTTTTTCTTTTTCACAAACAAACCTGGAATATATTGCACTAATCAAGAAAGAGGAGATCAGTAACACTAAAAAAACTATTTCAGCCATATCGCTAGACATAGTAAAAAACGTAAACATAGATACTATCCCCACAATTATTAGTAGTATGCCTAGAAATTTATTGCTCTTCTTCCACGTGACATCGTTATACTCAGACCAAGCGGTTCTAATTCCAAGTATTGGATTTCGGGGTACAAACATGCATGCAGCTCCCGTTAATGCACTAACTGTGAATGCTATTAATAAAAAAACGTCAAAGCTGGTCATTGTTATCCCCCCTTGCCTTAACCATACCTTATTGCTATAATAAATGTAGCCAATGAAGCTATCAGATTGATAGTTGCAGTGATGAGGTTAAGCATTTCAGCCTTGTTGCTGCTTTTTTATTTATCGTCTAACATTATTATAAGCATAATTTGACAATAAAGGTTAGAAAAGGAAAAACTTCTTAATTTCGATGCGAATTAATATATTTAGTTTTAAAAAACAGGTAGCACATTAAGTGCTACCTAAGACTGTAGACAAAGGCTTCAAACACTCCGTCTTTTTCTAATTCTTTCTTTGTGATTTTCCTCCATTTTTCAGGCTCTTCAGAAAATAACGCTTTTAAAAGTCTATCCAACCTTCAAAAGCGTTATTCGTAACTCAAACTCTGTGTTGTCACTATCTTTCATTTTTCTTTGTAATAAATATATTTATTGCGAAATATATATTTATTGTTCCAATTGTTTCACACAATCTTCTAATAAAGTTGGGATAATATTCATGATACGGCAGTATGTATGCCAACATCACACATGCTCCTCCTATTGCAACTGTTACCACAAAGCTCACGATACGATTTTTCTTTGACAACAAATCACCATAGTCATTTTTTTTATATTTCTTTGCCATTAACAATGTTGATAAAAAAACCAAAGGTGAGAAAGGCACAAACAACAATGCCACCATGTTAATAGCCATAATTATGGTTATCGCTACCATAATTCAATGTAACCGCTATTAGGAACAGCATCTACAGAATCAAATTTTTTAGCTAAAAATGTCCCTGGCTCAAGATAAGTATCTACTATTGATACCACAAACGCACCAATCCATTTCCCCAATTTCTTAGCTCCCACTCTTGCTAACACTCCTGCAATTTTTGAAGAAAGATGTTTCTTTACCCATCTTTTAGCACCCTGTTTACCAAGCTTTTTCACAAGCTCTCCTATAGAACCAACACCTGTTGCTATCAACGCAGCAGTTATTGCGACATTCAATGCACTTCCTAAATTTCCAACAGATATAATCCTAGTTGCTTTCTTCGCTTTAGATTTGACGATAACATCCCCGTCAACTGAATATTCGTCATGTAAAAAAGATTTTATTCCATTTATGAACTCTTCTTTTCTTATTCCTTGTTCATCCAAAGAAGCTTTTTGCGTCTCATATTCTCTTTCCAAAAGAAGATCGTAAAGCTCCCTTTCTTTTTCATTCATTTTGCTTGTATCAAACTGAGTACTAGCTAAGTCTATTCCCTTATATGTGTTAACTTCTTCTTCTGTTAACATTATACCATCAGGACTACTTGCATTATTTTCATTTGCGTAGGCTTTTTGTCCTCCTGTTAGCCCCACTGTACCAATCATTATTGAAAAAACAAGAATGCTCGCTACGAATTTCCTTAATTTATCACACATACGTTACCTCCATTTCTTAACTATACATACTATTTAACACCTCTTAAAACTTAATAAGTTAATCTCCGTTTTTATACCTTTGAGAATTGATATAATTCATAAATTTTCACCTCCTCATATATTTTTATATTTCAGATTTTGAATACTGTTTCAGCTAGTGTTAAGCTAATTATTACAACATGGACACCTATACATACTAGTACCATCTAAATCAAAGATTGCATACATACAAGTTCCTAAAGCAGTAGCTATTTCATTAGCTACTTTTAGCGATGGTGTTTCATCACCCACCTCTATTAAACTTATATACTGCCTTGTAATACTTATATTTTCTACAAATTTTGCTTGTGTAATATTTTTCATTTTTCTAACTTCTCTAATTCTATTTCTCATATCGTTAGACATATCTAACTCTATTTTTTTATAATATAACTAATCCGAAAGACTTTTGCAAGTATACATTGCCGAATTATATTTTATTTTTGTCGATTACACCTGATATAGTTCCTGCCACTGAATCTCACAGCGGCGTTTCGTTCTACTTGGCAGGCTCTTTTCTTATACTTGGAATGTCATCACTTTACCACTTCGGACTGTCCAACATCCTCAGAAACCCCAGCGGGGGCCAAATCTTTCGCGCATATAAAAATAGACGGTGCTTAAATGCACCGTCTATTTTTATGGCGGAGAGAGGGGGATTTTGCAGCTCGACCGTTTCCTCTCTGGCTTCGCTTTTATCTTTAGTTGCTCGCCAATCGCGGACGGTCTGTGTCTGGGACCTGCCATCCCTCTGCCTCTCTTCGCTCGGCATATGGGGCTAGGTCCGCAGAACCCCTGGGGATTCAAATCCCTGTCTTTACATAAAAAATAGGTAGCACATAAAGTGCTACCTATTTTTTATGGCGGAGAGAGGGGGAGTTTTTTATATTGATTTTAAGTGATTTTAAGTTATTTATAATGTGTATTTATCAATGTTTACAGCTGTTTAATGCTATTTACAAAAAGCTGGATTTTACATTATTCGTGTATGATTCGTGTACAGAACAATAAAAAAAGAGAGGGAATTACCCCTCTCAATCTCATGACATCATCCAACCTATTGCATCTAGCATGGCTGTATAATGTGCCTCGCTAAAGAATACGGCTATATCATTGAATATGCTCATGCTCTTAACCCTTTCTGCAATAGCCTAGATGCACCCAGCCACCTGCGCCCTTGGAATAACCCCAGTCACCGCTAACCTTAAGTATGCGGAGCGGAGTTCCGTTCTTCAAGAAGTTAACTCGTCTATATCCTGTGCCAGGTCCCGACCTTACATTCAATCCGCCAACTGCATTCACGTGATACATTCCTAGAGCACGACCAGAACTACTTACTGTAGGTGCGCTCGCTGCTCCTGATTGCGGCCTCAAAAAGTCCATACAGAGCCAACCGCCAGCACCTGAGCTATATCCGAAGTTATTTTCTATCTTGAGCACTCGAATAGGTGTGCCCGCTGGATATGTACGTATTACAGGAAAGCCTGTGCCCGCACCACTTCTACAATTGAGAGGTGCGGTTACTGTGTACAGTCCTAGCCCCTTATTACTTACTTGTGGCGCTGGGGCTGGAGCTGGTGCGGGAGTTGAAGGAGCTGATGCACCATCATATGTTGGTCGGAATATCTTACGGATGTTCTTGGCTGACCTCGTCCTGATAGCGACCCTGCTGCCGCTGGTATTACCCTCTATTGTGGTAAATGTTCCATTGCCATTATTAGCAATCAAAAATCCTATATGGTCTCGTGAGCCTTGCCCACTGTTGCCACCTTGTCCGCTCCAGCAGAATATGATTACATCTCCTGGCTGTGCCTCACTCATCTTCACCCACTTGTAATGGGAGTCCATCCAGCTTTCTGCTGCTGGCACGTATGCAGTCTTTTGAAAGTTCACTCCGCAATGTTGCAATACATATGATACGAACACATTGCACCATGCCCACGCACGATACTTCTGTGAACCGTAGTACCAGTCACTAAATCTGGCAGAGCCTTCCCCAAGGAACTGGCGAGCATAATTAATTACTTGATTACCTGTTGCCATGATTAGCCCTCCGCATTTTCTAGTGGTGCATCTGTTGGATCTAACTCCTCATGCAGCTCTGCGCTGCTCATTTTATTAAATTCACCACCTACTTTTGGATTGCTTATAAACTGTTTAAATGATTGGTGTAAACCTGTAGATGCTAGTCCCGTCAAACCGCCTCTTACAACTGCCTCGAAGTTGACTCCCAGGCAGATAACACCGCAGATGCATCCAACGAAGAATAGCACCGTTGGAATAATCTTGTTGTCAGCTGGCATGTGGTTTTTCATTAGATAGCCAATGCACAAGCAAAACACTAACACCATTGGGATAAAAAGTTTTGAAATAAAATCTAGATTCATTTTGTCCTCCTTTCAGACAATTAAAATGCCGAGCTTTCGCTCGGCTAACTAACTTATTTATTTTTTTCCAAATCATCAAGACGATGATTCACCACCTTGAGTCGTTCCTCTATAACAGGAATTCTTTGTGCAAAATCATTGTGAAGTCGAACTTCTTCGGTCAGCTTGTCTATCTTGTAATCAGTTAGACAGCTTGATTTGCGGATTCCATAAAGCGAACCACCCCCAGCTCCTAGTGCCGATACGCAAGCTACAACTATACTTGTCCAGTCTATCAATGTCAGCTCCTCCTAATTCTGATGAATGTACATGTTTCGAGGCTCACCCCAATAGCCTTGTGTAAAGCTGTATTTGTGTCCCTTGATCACGGCAAAACAAACCGACCCATAGTCCTGGCTCCTCGTAATTGTGCACATTCCAACATATTCATCATCTGTAACATCTTTGCAAAAAAAATATGCACCCGCAGCAGTTGCTCTTCCGTTACAAGTAACGATTCCATCATATGGTGCGGTCCAAGTCCCATTCAAAGACAGGTTATCTTTTACGTATTTCTTATCTTCAAGCCTCTTCAGCTTATTCTTAACTTCTGTCATAAATTTGTTGAGAGATATCATTATGCGACACCTCCCATCTTTATTAATTTTGCAAAGCGCTTGAAAACCTTGAATTTACAGAGCTTTACCCCCCCCACATAGGAGATAACAACCTTAACTTTACAGTTGTTCCATTCGGCTCCTGATATAAGTTCAAGATTCCCGGAGCGAACAAGTGCAGCTAATCCCCACTCGATATATCCTCCGCTACCATAGTTAAGCATTGGATAAGATAATGGCAAAGTATAATTCGCATACTGTACCGCTCCACTAATTGATACGATTTTATCCACTTCGATGCCGAGGTTTCCTAGGGGATTTATTCCCTTCTTGACGTTGAGAGTTTTAGTTATAACCTTTGTCCTGATGCCAGTGTCCGCTGCATCGATGCTCTTAAATTTATCCATAATCGCGGTGAGCGTGTTGTTAAGACTTATCATATCTACCTCCTATACTCTGATGCTTTCACCAAAGAATTGAACGAGTTCAGACTCTAACGATTCATTTTTGATGTGCACATCGGTCATGCTAATATTCGCATTGCTCACATCCGTTCTCAATTTATCTATTTTGTTTTGTAAATTGCCCGCTGCGGTTCCACTTACTGCTGCTTGCAACAAGTTTACATACTGATTAGATATTGACTCAAGATTAAGAGGGGTAGGAAATGCTGGAATCACCATACCACACAGTTCTCTGTCTAATCTTGTATCAACAATATTTGCATTGGTTATCTCTGTTGCTCCCGGCATTACATATATATCGGCTAAAGCAATTTCGTAATAGTTTGATTCTCTCACAAGTTCGGGCGCTGTTGGAGTTGTGGATGATACCCCCTCCTTCTTATAAATCTCAATGCTTCGTACACTGTCAGAATCATCCATTCTAGCTATAATGCGATCTATTCTTTTTAACGATGAATGTGCAGCACTAATTGAAATGTTACGTTTACTTGCCTCATACCCTCTAGCACCTTCAATATGGCAACCTCCTGGTAATATGCTTACTGTCATATTGCCTTCTGCTATAACCTGTAATTCACTACCATCATTTTTTGTAACAAAAACTCCATTGCTCCAACATAATTTATTGAACTCTCGTTCAAGTTTATGGTCAATAGCTCTATCTCCATATGGATCTGATGGTGTAGTTTTTGAGATAAATGGATAACTTATCATGTTTGCTCCTTTCTATATGTTTAGCTGAACATATTTAGTTTTTCTCGGTGTTCCAAAAGTTAAGTTTATATCCACTTTGTTTTTATGATGCGTTTCTGTCACCTCAACAATTTGAGCGGTAAAGCTCTTTTTTATCTCGTCGAATACAATTGAGCAAGTATCCCCTATGTTATAATCTTCCAGATATTTAAATGTATTTTGTAAGGTATCTATGGATATAATTTCGCTTTTATAATGGTTCAACATTTCTTCTCGAGCTTTTTGTTGCAGCTGTGCTCTTATTACCATTTCATTTTCTGGCTTAAGTTCAATGCCACTCACATTGCCTTCAACTATCATGCGCGGGTATACATCTATATCCCTTGGTCTGTTATTTGAATCTACCAAATACTCATGAATTCTACCTTTTTGATTTCCAGATTCATCGTTTATAACCTCTTCATTTGAAAAACCTGTTGATTCCATTGTTTGCCTAATTTCAATATACGGAACTGCTCCGCTATCATCATAGGCATATTCAATTTTTGCAACATTTTGATACCCTTCACCAAAAAACACCTTATCAGATAAATCTCTTCCTTTAAGAGTTCCAACTCTAAACATAAAATGCGGTTCGTCCGGATTTTTTAACCAAGGTTCTGCCCAAGCTACATATGCAATAGATGGATGCAAAACCACATAATAACTCATGTTATTCGGTATAAGATATTCATATAGTGAGGTACCAATTTCTTTACCAGCTTCAATTGACATGCTAAAAGGATCTGGCCACTCACTATCTTCTGTCGGCCAGACACCATTTATAAATGTAGGTCTAGGTTCATCACCTTGTTTGAGTGCATTTAAGTTAAGCAACTCTCCGCCTATTTTGCTTATAACCCAGTCGTTATATTCTGGGTATTCAGATTTGGCTGCATATACATTCCAATCTGACCGTGCAACCATCCAGTTTAGAGCTTTTTCAGCAAACAATCCGCTTGCCGTAATAAATGTTCCTTCTATTTTCTTTTCTACAACAACTTTCTGCACTATACCTGTTTCATGACGGCCATCAATAGTAATGTATTTAATTCTGTTGTCCCATTTTTTGGCAATAGTATAAATACTGAATGTTCCTGGTTCTTTCCATTTTCGCTGCCACACTATTTCTATAAAATCAATTGCAGGCAAAATATTCATAGCTTTATCGTAAAACACAATCATATGCCGTCGTACCTCCCGATATAACTTATATCTGTTTTAAATGCGTCGCCATTTTGCGCCTTGACAGTTATCATATTATCTCCTGGATGTATGACTAATCGTCGGTAATCAGCACCTGTTGTAATTGGAATCATTTCACCATTTTTAGTCGCAAACGATTTAGATCCATCAATTACAATAATATCTCCGCTATGAGCTTCAACATTGATAGATTCTGTAACTGTCCCAATCGTTATACTTAAATTTCGAATATATCCATTTGCAGTAATAGTAATCACTGGTTTTGTATCTATAGAACCTATGTAATTTACTATTATCGAATCCGTTTTATCTTCTGTTGCATATAACAGTTTCTTTCCGTTTACATATGATCTTTTGACTACCCATCTTGGAGTTATACTTGATAGATTAGTTTTATCTGTATTCTTTGCAAAAAGTTCTGAATGTGGTGATAAAAATGATACTGTCAAAGTTGCATTCTTTTTATATCTCTCTGTAGGGATTGATAGTGTAGTAATCTCACAATCTTTTGCAACTTTCGTATCTCCCATATATGTAACTTCAAGGTCATAAGTATATGATGGATTGTGAAAAAATATAGCCCTGCTACGTAATGTTCCATAATTTCCATCATTGTAATGACGAGGTACTGTAGATAGTTCAATTTGTCTTGAACATTTTCTTTTGCCTGTAATTATGTCGCCATTTCCTAGACCCTGTGGTTCTTTAAATACTTCTAGCTGAGGGAAATCAACTCCTTCAAGTTTGGTCATCATAAAGTCATCGTTTTCGTAATAGAAAATCGAGCCATCACTCCTGATGGCCCTAACACTGTATCCGTTCTCTTTCATTTATTGCCCCCCTGCTAGCCCTATCTTAAATGCCGCATCCTTGATTGCTCTAGCTGTTTCACCCGGAGTTTTAACTGGCTGATAAATATTGATATTTTGTACAACTCCTCCGCTAAACGCATCTTTATATGCCGGATACATATTCATTTGACTCCAACTCGAATTGGCAGTTCTCACTAAATTAGGATTAAATGCATCGGTCATTGTTCCTGCAGCATGCTTCATTGATGTAGTAAGCACACCCTCATTGCGTTCAACTCCAAGTGCTATTCCTGATGGTATGAAATGACCAACCTCTGCAGCGAAGATTTTAGATGGTGACTCAATCCCGAGTGCTTTCTTTGCTGATTTAAGAGCTCTAGAGGCTAAATTTTTCATTGCTGAAAATAATCTACCAGCTGCACCCGCAATACCTCTTATAATTCCAGAAATAATGTGGGTTCCTATGCTGCCCCAGCCACCGGATCTAAATGCGCTAATCATCCTTGACACGGCGCTTTTCGCCTTATTCCACAGTCGACTGCCCAAACTGGCAAGCCCGGATATAATTACAGATATAATTTGTACGCCTATTCCGGTTAGTACTCCCCACGCTGACCTAAATCCTTGTATCATGCGGACAATAGCCGTTGCTCCTGCGTTAAACAGTAGTGCTGGTAAATTTGCAAGCGCGTTAAGTATAGTTGTCCCCAGACTTTGAGCAGCGCTGAACAATGCTCCAACACCACCTCTTAATGCTCCGACTATACCCCTGATTATAGTTCCTCCGAGATTGAGCCAGCTAAATGCGGTGAATGCATTCCACATAGCTCTCAAGATTTGTGGAATATTAGCAATTAATGTTGGAATGGCCTGAATCAGACCTTTTGCTAATGTAATGATGATTTTTACACCAGTAGCAAGCACTTTAGGTGCATTATCATTAATGATACCTGCAATGTTCGTTACTATTTGCGGAATCTTTTGAATCAATACTGGCATCGATCTTGCAAATCCCTGTGCTAGTTTCAAGAGCATATCCATCCCAGCACTTATAAATTTACCCGCATTATTCCTAAGGCTTGCAGTAAACTGTGTAATCATACTTAGTCCCTTTGATATCAGTCCAGGCATATTTGCTCCTAAACTTTTACCAATCTGACTAAATAATTGAGGGAATGTAGTTCCTATTACATTTACAAGTCCCTTTGCGATATTTCCTAATGCCGGTAATAGATTGCTAAGGAATGTGCCTGTAGATGCAACAAGATTCTCCATTGACTTACTTACATCCCTGCCTAGTGTTAAGTTACCTAGGAAGTCCTTAGCAGAAGCTTTCATCATGTTGAACGAACCGGATATGGTGCTTGCCGCTTCTTTAGCGGTTGTTCCAGTTATTCCCATTTCAGTTTGAATCGCATGTATGGCTTGTGTTACATCAGAAAAATTACTAATGTCATACTTCTTGCCGGTCAGCTTCTCAGCATCATTTAGTAGGCGCTGCATTTCACCTTTGGTACCGCCGTACCCCAGCTTCAAATTATCCAGCATCTGATATTGGCCACGAGCAAGCGACTGATATGTTTGAGTTATCATGCTTATATCTGAACCCATCTTATTGGCGTTATCAGACATGTCTGTTATTGCTTGATTTGACAGTTGTGCTGCCTTTTTAGTGTTACCTCCAAGCGAGCTAATCATCGCTGCGGAAAATGATGTGACATTTTCCATATACTCATTAGCTGACATACCTGCTGTCTTGAATGCTTGTGATGCATATTGCTTAACTCTACCAGCTGAGCCCTTAAAAAGTGTTTCCACGCCTCCAAGTGACTGTTCTAGTTTTGCCCCTTCGAAAATTGCTGTTTTCAGAGCTTTTCCTATCCCGGCTGCTATTAAAGCTTTTTTAATCTTGCTACCAAGACTTGTACCTAGTGATTGTCCTGCTGAATCAAAATCACCGCCCATGCTCTTTTTGAGCATTCCGCCTATACCTTTGGCCGAGGGAATTACTTGTACATATGCTTGACCTAATTCTGTCGCCATTTACTCCCCTCCTATAAATCTTTTCCTTGCTGCCTCATACTCCTCTGAACTATCAAAGGTTATTGATTCATCCCCTATGCGTTCAATTTCTTTGGTACTAGACATATCGTTTGATATCGCTTTTGGACGGTTTCTGTTGTTTTGGCCATCCTCTGTTTTTGTCCATAAGATGACATTTAGGACATCGAATATAGAAGCCAATAAAAAAGTGTCCGGAGCTACTTTAAGCCCCGACACTTTAGTCTTAATCCTACTTGATTCTTTTAGTCCTATTGCTAACTTTGCAGCTAGTCTCGCCGGCAAAACAGAAATATCAAATATATGGTATGTCTCCACAAAATCACAGATTAGTGCATCCTCATCTATGTTTATGAAGCTAGCAAGGATCATTAGTTTTTTAGTTCATTTGATAAAGCGAATATTTCGCTTAGCTCCTGTTCAATTGCACTAGATGGTACAAAGCCATCTTCGGTGCGTACATGATCATACAAATTCTCTTTATTGTCTCCAAGCATTAGCTTGATGACTTTAGATATCTGTAATGGATCTTCATCTAATTCGGCCAATGCATCAATTAGCTCCATGTTATCTAAGCGCTCTGCTTCAATGTTGAATACAAAACCGCTCTTAGTTTCTCCACTAACAAATTTCTGTTTCGACTTTGCCATTTAGTTTCCTCCTAATCTGTTGCCTTTTCAATATACTCATAATGAGTGTTTTCAGTTTCATCCGGTTTACTTGTTATGGTAATACCGTATCCAATAAGCTTATTATCCCTGTATTCGATTTTCTCTACATCGGAAATTGAACCTACTGGGATAACAAGCCTTTTGAGGTATCCGCCTCTTAATACTGTCTCAACGACATATACTGAATCTTCAAGTTCTTTAGCATTAGCTTTTATAGTCACCTTATCTGCCAAAGTTCCTGTAACATTATCGTTACCAAAGACGGTCTTTAGCACTTCTACGTTAAGTGCTTCTAGAAGCGTTGTTTTGAACTTATCTGTCTTTTCTTTAAGCAGTGAAGCAACTGTATTGCCGCCCCATGCTTTAACATCATCAGAACTGATTTTGTTCTCGTTTTCTACACCATCATCGCTAATATAGCCAAGAGACTTAAAAGCTTCATCAAGCTTTGTTTTTGCATCCGTTGGTACGGTCGTTCCAATTGGTGCTCTATAAATAGCACCGCCGACTTTTGGTTTTCCAGCACTAACGTATGCTGTATTTACACCATTTGCCATTTGGTTTCCTCCTAATCTTTGTAATATGTGATATCAAACACCGCTTGGTATCTATATCTCTTTGTAGTTAAATCTGTAAAATTATAGTCAGAATTGAGTTCTGCCTTGATTACTCCATTTGTTTCAGCTAACTTTTTGATTGATTGTTTTACTCTTTCGTTCAGGCTTGCGGCCTTAAACAAAGAACCTCCATAAGACTGAAAAGCAAAGGTTGCTGTATTTAGTCCTTCGTCTTCTTTTCCACTCGTTTTCTCAAAAAGCACAAAGTCTTTTCCCGCTTCTTCGGGTTCTTCAATATACACTGGAGTTGGAGTAAGCTCTTTCTTGAGCCACTTCAAAATTATTGATTCAATCATATTAGCCTCTCATCGCCTTTAGCAGGGTGTTATTTTTAGAGTTATCTTTTCTTGCTTTAACTGTTGCAGCATGCACTGATGCGTTTACTCGGTTTTTACCTGTATATACAGTTACCTCGTATCCATCGCCGCATCTTCTCTGAATTTTATTAGCATATGATTGGCATATATCCGCCATTTCTTCAGATTTCAGCAAGATTCTTACTCCTGCTCTGTTTAACTTAAACTTAGCCATAATGTTCCACCTGCACTTGTTTATTCCACGCTAGTGGTAATAACTCTTCAATTCCTTGAACTGGTTTTCCAACGACTTTGAATTTTTCGCCAAAAAACTCAACAATGCAATCCGTCCAGATGTGGTTATCACCTTTTGGGATTGCTAATTTGTATACAACTTTATCGCTTTTAAGAGATGTCCTTGTTGTTATATCCTCCGCAGTTACCGGAGCAACCAGCACATTCTCGACATCAATTGTGGTGTCTTCGTATATTGGCGCATCAAATTCATCTTTACCAGTTTCTACTTTTTCATGAAGTTTGACTGTAATTCCTTTAATCTCCATATAAATCAATGACCCCCATTCTTTGACGTCTTATGCCAAGCCTAGCCAGCTCGGTATCTTTAATAAATAAGCCTCCGCCCGGAACTAGAAATGTTCCTGACTGAGTATATCCCATTGCTGATTCAGAGAATTGTGACATTGGTTCCCTGTTCGTGGATGTCATCAAGGTTCTTGCAACTATATCAATCGTTACAGATTTTGCAACTGTAGCAAGGGATGGAGTGGATTCAATCATCTGATCCAAATCTTTTTCACACTTCTTTGCCTCGTATCTTAAGCTGTCGCTAACAACATCAAGCAATTCCTCTGCACGGCTTTGCTCTTCTGCTGTCATTTTTCGCCATAGCTTAGTTAGTTCATCTATAGTTGCATAAGCACTCATGTTCTTTACTCCTCTGCAGTTTCTTCATTAGCCTCTTCATCCAGGGCAGTTTCTTCATTAGCCACTTTAGACTTTTTGCCTTTAGATGATTTGGATTTCTCTTCTACTTCTTCCCAGTATTCTCCACTGATAGGTGCATCCACATCAATGAATGCACCTGTTCTTGTATTTAGATATCTCATAGCTTTAACCCTGCTTGATAATTCTTGAGAAAGCTGTTGGATCTAGGATACCCCAGCCAATGTAAGTTTCAGCTCTTAGGTATACCTGGTTATGTGCCTTAAGGTCTGCCCCGCTCTGGTCAGGATCACCGTAAGGGATAACTTCAAGTGGAATTTCTTTAGCGTAACCCCACTTAAACGCATTAGCGAAGTCTCCGACATAACCTGCACCTTCATTTGCAAAAGATACTGTGCTGTTAACATCGCATGGAATTCCACCGAGTGCCGCTGGGCTTGCACCGAATCTAAACTCTGGGTACTGTGGTACTCCATTAGTTTTAATCTTTGCTAGCTCACTTCCGAAACTCTTTGCGAGTGCAAATCCGGTTACATCGTAATCTCCAATCGCCGCTGCTGCTGTTTCCAGCACTGCCTCTTCATTGCCGGCAGTATAATCAACCTTGGTTACGCCTGTTGCAGTATCAAAGCTGTTCTTACCGATTGTAACGGAGACTTCTTTGTCTCTTGGGTTGATACCGTGCATGGCCATGATATCAAGACCTCTTGCAACCTTCTTTGCATAGCCTTCGCTAAATGCAGCTAGGATTTCAAGCTTCTTTTCCTCTGAAGCGTAAAGGAATTCATCAGTTACCCTAGTTCCGTATTCAACCTTTACTGGCACCATTTTGACTGGTGCAACTGTCACACTTCCTGCCTTCTTTACGCCGCCCTCTGCAACAAGGTTCACCTCATCATCCATTGAGAATGTGAAAATCTCACTTCCTGTGAATGCGATTGGCATCTGTGAAGAAAGCTTCGCAAGCGAAGATTTACCTTTTACTTTGTCGAACATCCCAGCTACTAGCTCAGGATCAAACAATGTTTTCATCTGTAGTGTTTCTGCCATTTTCTTACTCCTCCATTTTTAAAAATGTAGTTCTTCTAACATTTTCTTCATTGCTGCATTCTTTGAATTGCCTGCGCCACCTTCATCGTCATGGAGTGGCGGTGCTTTTCTTGTTGATGCAAACTTTTTGAGACCCTCTGCATCTTTTCTAAGTGCATCTTCATCATCTCCGGTAAGTCTACCTGCTAGCTCGTATGGTAGCCCGGCTTCATGAGCAATCTTGATTTTTAGATTGCTCTTCTTGTAGCCATCAACCTGTTTTTGAAGTTCGGCAATTTGGCCGTCATACTTTTCTTTGGTTGTACCGAAAGAATCAATCTGCTCTTTGTAAGTTGCAAGAGTCGTCTCATATTCCGCGTTTTGACTTTTTATGTCGTCATAATCGCTGTACTTTTCTTCAACCCTGCTTATTCTTTCCTGAATTGCTGAGTTGAACTCCTCTTGTGTTGTGATTGGTGTAAAATCACTCATCGTTCCACCTTTCCCTGCTTTAACCGCATGCAGTCTGCGTAATATCTAAAAAGACAACTCCCGAATTGAAGTTGTCTTAGTAGCTAACCTTTTGTTTTTTCTTTTCCTTGCTTTCTGAACATTGCCAGTATGCTAATATCGCACTATCCATGAGGGCTATCTCTAATTCATCTACTAGAGACTTATAGCCAAACCCTCCGTTACTTCCTATAGATCTTTTATCGCAATTGCTGACTACTTGTGCCAATGATGGTTGCCCGGAGTGGCACAGTGTTTTTGAGTAAACACCGCTTTCAAACGTTGAGTTAGCAAGTATTATTTCCCGAACTTTGGGGAATATAGGAGTTCCTAATTTCATCTCGTACATTTCATCTGCCAATAGCTGCTGTCCAATAGCTCCGTCAACTGTAACAACATCAACATGAGGATTCATGATATACGGCAGCATCCATTGATTGCCGGCTCTTCTAGGTCTACAATCAATTGCTTCAACAAATATCCGTCCGTCCTTTGTCCTTGAAGCTATAGACATAGCTACATTAGCTCCATCATTGCTATATTTAACGCCTAAGAATAGTTTTCCTTTCAATTCCGGCATTGCTGGCACTTGGAGTTCTGCCCACTCATTTTTACTAATTACAGATTTTTGGTTATACCTTAGCCACAGTCCTAGTCGCTGTATATTAAAGTCGTCATCATCGTTGCCTATTTCATCAAGTATTTTTCTCTCTGTTAAGATAGTTCCGAGTGATGGGTTAGTTCTATACCAAGCTTCTTTATCTTTAGGATCTGTCTTCTTCTCCACGGACCATTCAGCCCAGCCTGTATTGACTGTGCCCCCTGAAAGCGTATTTTTTCTTAACTTTGTAAAAACTGTTCCGGAGCTCACCGGAGTAGGCGGCGTTCCGCAGTATATTGTCTGTGGATTCGAGCTATCCGATACTACATACTTGAGTGCAGATTCTTGATCATCTGTATACTCCTGGGCTTCGTCAATTATAAGCAAATCGAATCCTTCACCGAGACCGCCTTTTGCTGTCCTGGTTCTGAATTCGATTTTGCCGCCACCTTCAAGTTCAATATGTTCTTTTCCGTAGGCTCTATATGTTGATTTTATTTTTAGTTTAGCTTTTGTAACTAGATTTAAGAGACGTTCCCACGCCGCATGTGTTGTCGATGTTCTATGCGCTGTATGGAGTATATGCTCTCCTTTTTTCAGACCATATAACTCTCTTATAGCCACAACTTCGTTCTTACCATTACGACGTGGTACTGAATACCCGAATTTTGAATGTATCCACAGACCGTCTTCATTCACTGCTAAAATGTCAAATATTAGCAATTCCTGCCATTCCTGGGCTGTTCTTCCTGTTTTGCTATATAGCTTTATGGCATCTGCGCCTTTGGTTTTGTAGTAAGGCAGAGTAACGAACTGGGTTGGTGTCTGCCTACCTATCCGCACTTCTGACATGTTCCCTCCCTAGATTTAATTTGGGGTGATTGACGAGAATCGAACTCGCGATGTCGGAGTCACAATCCGATGCCTTAACCACTTGGCTACAATCACCATGTTGAAATTTAATTTAGTAACTGATATAATTCAATTAACAAAAGTAGTCTTTTTAGACGAAATTTAATAGGTGTGATTGACCCGTATTGGTTGATCGCACCTATTTTTTTCTTCTCCAATTCATTGCAAAAATTATATTATCTTCTTCAAAAACAATAACATCAAATTGATTTATTTCACTTGGAACGCCTCTTGAAATTCTATCCATAATCTGATTATGGATTTGTTCTGTGGTTAAATTTTTATTTGTTCTTTCTATGACAATTCCACCCGGATTAGTTTTTATTTGTTTTAGTGCCTTTTGTACCTGTTTATCCACAGAATTTTCAGACCTACAGCTTTTATGCTCCCACAACTTGCCATTCCAAGTATAATCGGCATATTTTATATCATCACGTTTACTATTAAGCTGTATATCTCCTCCGAAATGTTGATGAATATTTTTAGCATATCTTATTTCTGCATCTCCGTTTTGCCCCTTGTCCCAGCCTTTTTCAAATTCTATTTTTCCTTTGCTTGGTGTAGCTTTATCAAAATATGGTTTCACTACTTCCCTTGTCATTTTTTTGAGTTCGTCTTCTTTTTCAAGTTCTCTTGCTTTTGCTATTCTAGCCTCCTTTTGTGAATCGAACTCTTTTTTACTCCAAATATCTGTATACTTGCCTTTCACGCTTTTAAACAAAACCATGCACCTACAGTAATCGTGTCGTCTGAAAAAATCCTTTGGTTGCTCTCCATACTCATATTCTCCAGCAAGACTATGACACCAATCACAGCATTGTCCAACTTCTTCTCTAATCACTAACGTTTTTAGTCCCACTTTCGCAGAGTTGTTTGCATTTTCTCTGACGAAATCATCAAAGTATGCTTGCGCTATGTTTTCAATTGGTTCATGTAAAAACTTTTCCAGCACATCATCGGCTGCTTTCTTACGTTCTTTTTTGCTCATCCTCTGCACCTGCGTTGTATGCCTCCACAAAGTTATTTATCAAAGAATCAATTCTTTCTTCCGGAAAGCTTGCTGCTATTGGTTTAATACTTATTCCAAACGCTTTCCTTTCCCGAGTAATTACCTCTGCAGCTGCATTGTTAACAATTTTATGAACTTTTTTCATAATTGACTTTATTGCCTTTTCTGCAATATTCCAATACATTCTGTCGTTTGGAAGCGTTATTTTTGATAGATTATCTCGTATAACCTGTGATGCAATTGCTCCGGTTATTTTAGAGATATCTACAACATCCGCCTGAATAGCAGTACCACTATCGATTCTTTTATATATTTCTATTAGCTCGATGCTTTGAGATCTCTGATTCTCAAAATCAATATCTATTTGTGCTTGTAATTCAACACCAATATCACGCATACTATTGCTCCTCTGCAGCTATTCCGGACACATCCCTCAAGTTATTTTTGCCAAAGTAGCCAGGAACCGCTTGATTGATTTTAATAGCTCCATCACCAATGCTGCTTAACATGGTTGCATCTGGTGAGAAGATTGGCTCCCACTTTGGTTTAGTCATGTATATTTGACTGCGTTTATATTCATGATCGTCCCTAACACACGCAGCTAAATATCCCGCGTTCAGGAATCCTGTTCCGAATCCCCTTTGTGCCTTTAATGCAGAAAGCCTTAAGCACTCATGAGATGCCTTGATTGCTTCTTGCGAAGATGGATTATCAGTTACAAAGCCCAAATCATCGAGCGTCAAACCTGTTTCACCTGCAAAAAGTGCTGCAAACATTTTTAATTGCTCGGTATGTGGTTGCATTGATTGCTGTGTAAACTGCCCAAATTTTGGCTCTGAGCTATCTCTTGAATTTGTTTTAGTCAAAGTAAACATCGCCGACATTGCTGCTTGCCACTTATCCTCAATTTCAGCATCTTCATCTAAGCCAGTAACCCACTTTTGTGGAAAGCTGAAAAACTCTGCAGATATTTCTGAACGCTTCACAGTTCTTGCTGCACCTTCTACTAGAGACATGCACGCTCTACTTATCCTAGAGCGGCCGAATGCCCTATTCGCATCAGGTCTATACAGAATTGGTACTAGTAAAGGGAACGGTGCCGGATTAGGATATATTTCAACACCTTCAAACTTTCTGTAGACGATTGTGTATTCGGCAGTAAAGTATGCCTCTACAGTTGGTCTCTTAGTTTCTATGTCCTTTTCTAAAACTGCATAGCCTTCACGAAGCATGCCAGTTGTTGTATCTATGATTCCTGTAGCTTCATCTCCGTTTAGCACTTGTAGTTTTGGGAATCTGTCTCTATCAGTTGTTATATAAATAAAAGAGCATGATGATATCAATGCTCCTAAAATTGCGCTATCGAATAACACATCGCTGTTATTCAGTTGATAGATTGTGTTTATATCAAAATTATCTTTTTCAAATTCCCGGAATATTAATCTGTCTGCTATCGAATCTACAGCCTTTCCACACCATCCGAGAGTTGATACCATATTGCGCAGCTTTGGTGGAGTAGATATTCCAAAATCAGGAACGTGGTTTTTCATGGCGTAATAGTTATATCTTTTTGCCACCCTTATTTTCTTAAGCTGTAATTTCCGCCTTAAATATTCAATGCCTCTATAGTTCATTTTTTTCTCCTAAAATTTTTTAATCATAGGGGGTGTATTTTTACCACCGTGTGTTTTTTTTCGTAGTGACGGCGTGAAGGTCGCGAGCAGGGGGAGGGAGGGTCCCATGCCCCCTGTGAAGTTTGACCAAAAAATTTTTTTATTGTTTAAAAAGTTCTCCAGTCCACGCTTTGAGGTAAAACTCTGTTACCTAATTCTGTCTGCTCTTGTGGTGCAGCTTGATCACTTCTAACAAGCTTATCCGACTTCTGTCTGTTGCAAGTCAAGTGAGCTAATTGCAAGTTGTCTATGTCACTTGGATGTCCACCTTTCACAATCGGAATGATGTGGTCTATACATGCTGACATTGGATCTGGATACTTAAGAGAGAAGTCCACCGGGTGGCCACAAATTGCACACACTGACTGGGTGGCATATATCTTCTTCTTGTTCTTCTCGAACAACCCCCTATGGGGTCCGTTTTTATCAGGGCGGGGTATATTTTGCATGACCCCTACTCCCAAGCTGCCCCGTGCATATTTCTCTTGCGTATTAGTCTCTCTTATCTCTTGCATTGACTGATGTTGCGCCTCATTAACATGCGTGTCTTTTGCCAGCGCAGAAGCTAATTTCGTTTGCTGTATCTCTTCAATGACTTTCTGAATCTCTATTTTTTTTAATAAATTGTAGCCTGCCGTACCTGCTGTTTTACGACTACATCCATATGCCTTTTGATAGGCTTGTGTGGCATTAAAACAATTGCAATAATATGCGCAAAATAATTTTTGTTTAGATGTAAGAAAATTATTTTGCATAAGATTTTCTGAGTCTTCCTTGAGCATCTTCTTTAGTGTTTTGCTTGTTGCTTTACGCTGTTCTTTTTTCTGCACAACTTTCTTTGATGCACTAGCCTTCCATTCACCACGTCTTTTCCAGGACCTCAAAGTGTTCTCATTTATTTCTAGCTCTAAAGCTATTTCTGGAATCGAATAGCCCTCGCTATATCTCCGTTTCGCTTCTTTCTTTTTATCTTCATTAGTCATCTTAATTACTCAAAATAAATGCGGTAGCTCTCGCCACCGCTTGAACAATATTATCTAAGGAGTCATTCATGGTTGTTCCTCACGTACACTATACACGACCGGCACCCTGTCTTTTTATGTCCTCTTTCTTTTTCTTATAATTTTTTCGACCTCTACTAAAGCCTTGCCATGAAGTTTATATATATATCTATTGTCAAACTTCATATCAGCTGCTATGTCCTCCCACTTCTGCAGTCTGATATACTTTCGCTGCAGTAGCTCAGCAAATGTCGCATCCTCAATCATGAAGATGATGCGCTCTATCTCAATTCGTTTTGTCCATAGCTTATCAATCAAATCTCTCTGCACCTCTCTAAGCTCTATTAGTTTTGTTGCTGTGGATTCTGTTACCTGGCTAATTCCACTTCCGTGTGGTTGTGAGTCATAACTTACTCCCTTAACCCCCAGTGTTTGTTCGATGTCGTATATCTGTATCTCTATCTGTCTTATCTTCTCAACAACTCTTTCATGCTGTTTCATAAATTCTTTTGCTGTCATCACGTTTACCTCACCTCTTCAGCAATATGTTTTAACACACTATAAATTCCTACAGCACATCCCACATTGCTGCATGGTCTTCTAGCTCCATATCCATTTGACGTATTTCATCCATTTTGATATATGTTTCGTTTCGTTTAATCTTCTTTCCTTTTCTCCATGTGCTCAATCTTGGCACAGCTTCATTGGATACCATTTGATATTCAATGTGCTCAAGCCCTGTTACTGGATTTGTATATTTGCGCAATGTGTCTCTATCAATCTCATATCCCTTTAGAGGTTTTATGTCATCAAGATTCTGAAACAGTTGACTTATTGATACCCACTCCCTCTTTACAACAGGTCTCTTTAGGTTGCGGCTTGGTTTCCATCTACGCTTTGTAGCGTTCTCTGGCTCACGAAAGGTCTTCTGAGTTTCCTTAATCAAGTATTCAGCAAGAACTCTGTAGTTGCGTGTCTTATCTAACGGAGTGCAACGAATTCTTCCCATCTTCCACTGTCTATTGATCACTTGAAAATCTATGTAGTTCATAACTACATGGTGATGGATTCTCTTATTCTTAAATTCAGTTACCGCGATATAGTAAAACTCCTTATCGAGTTTCTTGTATTCGCGTCTCATTCTCTTTATCCACTTTTCTAATTCGCTATTAGCCTCTTCAGGTGATAGCTCTTCTGCGTAGGTAAGTGTTGTATGTAGGTCACCAGGATAAAAATTTAAATTAATTAGTCTAGTTAAATTCTTTAACGCTAGCATGTCATTATTCTTTTTTACAGCATCCGATGTAGCCTTTTCCTTTTTCTTTCTTTTTCCACCACGAGGGAAGCTTGCCTTTATGCATCTATCAATAACTGCTCCGGCTGTGCATGTTTCTCTAATGACTCTTTCTAACATTGTTATTCTCCCGATGAACCTAGTGATAATACTCTGATGAACCTTCATGGCGGATTCTCACCGCCTCTTTTTCTTCTATATATAATGTAGTTTTTATTTCCTAAGGTTATGCAGATGGTCTTGCGACCATCTGCAGTTTTATATGATCTGTAGCTTTGTAGTTAAGTTACCTACTATTTTGTGCTCTTTATCCTTATTAAGTTAGTTGCTACAGTTTCATATCTTTTATTGCCTGTGTTATGTGTTTTAATTCTCCACTGGTTTTGTCTCGAAATTTTATTTGTGATGGTATCACTTCTTCGATTCTGTCTGGGAATTCTACTATCCCATACGTTCTACTTACTTGCCCGCCGGGATGCCCACCAATCATTGGCGATGGCGATATTACATCGGATATTTCTTCCCATCCGTGAAAGTAACCAATCTCGCCCTTTACTTCACACAACCTATATTTGTTATAGTTTGGTTTAATAATCATCTGTTCTCTCCACATTTGCATAATTCATCAAGTGGTTTCCTATATCTGCAATTTCATTTACATCAAATACATTGTCTGTTTTGTAAGAACCATTCCACGTCTTGAACACCCCGACTGCATCTATTAAAGTTTTTGCAACCTCCCACTCCGTGCTGTTATTTGGAATTATGATTGAGTTCTCTTTTATTTCTTCTAATTCTTTTAGCCATGTAGCTAACTGCTCATGTTCTTCCCTGCATTCATCACAGCTTGTTGCTGCAACTTCTTCTGCATGCTTTATTGCCTCTTCAAGTGTCATTTTATTTCCCTCCTAAAATGGGATGTCCTCTTCAGTTGCCTCGAATGCATCAGGCATCTCATCACTGAACTGTGGTGCTGTATCTGTATATGCTTCATCTGGCTGTCTTGGTGTGCTCTGTTGGTTGCCGCTACCTAGAAACTCTACATTATTTGCGATTACGTCTGTTGTGTACACAGTCTGCCCTTCTTTGTTCTTGTAGCTGCCTGTCTGAATTCTTCCGTTAACTGCAACTTGCTTGCCCTTATGTAGATATCTGTCGCAGTTTTCAGCTTGCTTGCCAAATACTGTTATTCTGATGAAGTCTGCAGTCTTTTCTTTATCTCTCCTATCAACAGCTATACTGAAGTGTGTAACTGCTGTCTGACTTCCTGGTGTATAGACTAGCTCTGGATCTCTTGTTAATCTGCCAATTAATATGACACTGTTCATTCTTTCTCTCCTTCATATGCTGGCGTTATTGGTATTGCGCACTCTTTACATTTATTGTGGTTATTCTCTCTACACCACTTACACACTCCCTCTCTTTGTTCCTCGGTGTACATGGCTGCATTTTCTTTAGACTTAATCATTGCCTAGCCACCAATCCATGACTTCTTCCGCTGTTTTCCAAGTGGTTTTTAAGCCTTCTTTGTGCCTTGCCTCTAGCATTCTGTCAAAGGCTATCAGATATCGCTTTTTTATCTTCGGATATGCGTCAAGCTCTTGTTTCGCTCTTGTTGACATAGGGCAGCCTATACAGCCAATTCTTTTGAACCCCTTATCGTAAAGCTCACAATAGGGCACATTGTATTCTTTGATAAACTCCCAAACCTCTCCATTAGTCCAATCAATAATCGGATTCAAAATCTTCTTGTGATAGTCATAGCAAAACTTGAACATTGGAGCGTCTGAAACATTGTCGGTTGACATTCGTCTTTTGCCAGACTTCATATGTTCCTCTACAAGATTGCGCTTGCTTTTTCTGTTTGCACTCTCCGCCCATCTAACCCCTGTAATAACAAACCTGCCTATGCCCCCATACTCCTTTAATTCTTGGCAGCAGTACCGAGCACGTCTTGTTGGTGGCATTTTCTTTCTAGGGATTAAGTTGCACACTGTAATTCGTTTCCCATCTTCGTCATACGGATATTCGAATTTAACATCTGGGTGCTGGTCTTTGATGAACCTCACCGCCTCTGGTGGATCTATGCCTGTGCAGTTATAATGTGCGTCATAGGCAACTCCTGCCATATCAGCCAGTGCCTTGATTACGCTGCTATCCTTGCCACCACTAAAGCAAAGATAGTAGCCTTCTTTTGGTTCAAAAGCTCGTAGCCTATCAATGGCAACTTGCACTTTATCAACACCGTATATATTGAGTTGTCTAATGCTCATTGTTTTCTATCATCCCTATTAGCTTAATTATCATTTGCAATCTCCTTTAGCAGTTCTGGATTCTCGTAGATGTTGCCAATTATTTTGACGTGTCGGTCAAATTGAGTCATAGATACTCTGCTCCCTCTATAATTCTTATCTATGGCTTCAAATACAAAAGCAGGATTCTTGTCGAAAAATTTTGCAACTCCTATCCAATAGTCTAGCGCTCTTATGATGTCACCCTCGTATATTTCTTTTCCGTTAAAATTTTTCAACCCTGTATATTGACATAAAATAAATCGTTCGCCCTCTTTGTCTGTTTTCCAGCACCCTGTGTGCTTGTCGTAGAATCTTGGCAAATCATCAGCGATCGAATAATTCGTCCATCTCTTAAGGTCTTTATCCCACGCTCTGAATTTTATCTCTCTCATTTTTATTCACCTTTATACGGATTTGGCAGCGTCATCCACGCGGTCACGCCGTCAATCTCGGTATCTGTGCCGGAGAGATATACACAATCATCTTCATCAAAAGAATCTATCCACACGTTTTTACCATCGGTTACTAGCACTTCTTCTCCGTAATCAGGTAAGTTTTCAACCATATATGACCAATCGAAATTGGCATATTCTTCCTTTTCTTCTGGTGTTAAATTTCTAAAAACGAGTTCGTTACACTCTGGATTTTTTTCGTATGCTTTCATATTTTCATCCTCTTTCCTAACTCCCATCCAACAATAACTAATATTGCAAATACAGTTTTGCTGATTATTAAATGTGCCATTGTGTCTCCTTATTCATATATTCATTTTCTATAGTTACTTACTCTTTTCGTTTTCTATTCTTGCTAGCGTTCTATTTAATTTGTAATTCATGATTGGGAGTGTATCGATATTAAATCCTTGTTTGAACTGCATTATCATGACTTCTACATCTGCCATTTCCTCACGAACAGCTCTTGCATCCTCTCTGGCTATCGCTGTAATTAGTTCTGCAAGTTCTTCCACAAGCTTCTTTGTTTGTGCTTCTTCGCCGTAATGTTCCCAAACCTTACGGCCCATCTCTTTGTTTGCAGTTTCGAGATATTCTTTTGTTGCCATCTTCATGGTTAGTTCATCATCCTTTCCGCAGCAGCTGCTGCCTTCTCAAATGTGTCATAGTTTGTTTTGAGAACCGCTCCATCTTTATGTATCTTTATAGACTTTGTTTCCCATCTGCTACCGCTCTGTAATCTGATAGCCATCTTTACTGTTTCTATCGATATGTCGCCTTTACCATTCTCAGGTTTATAGATTGATTCCTTTATATCGCCTGCATCTGATATTCTTTCTATTTTCTTTACCCACTTAATCTTCTTCATCTTCTGGTATCACCTCTTCTATAAGTTGATTCATCAGCTTTGTTCCTGCTTGGAATCCAATTGCTAATGCATCTACTTCTGTTCCCTCTGGGAGTCTCTTCTTCTCAGCTAGGAATTCGCTTGCTAGGAAGTCCATTATTATCTTGTCTTCCATATTGACCTCTTTATTTGTTCAATGTTTCGAGTTCAGTTGTAAGAATCTTCTTCAATGCTCCTTTGAACTTTTCAGCAGATTCTTTATCCATCTGGCCAAGTTGATTCATGCATTCGTTGAACGTACTCTGGAGATTATTCACATTAATCCTGAACGCTGTTAGGACCTCTCCGCTTGCTACTGCTGCACTGAGCTTTTCAACTTCCGCTCTAGCCTTTGATAGTTCCTCTTCAGTCTTTAGATTTTCAGCTTTTGCCTGGACCTTTGCTGTAGCGACTGCCTTTTCAACCTCTCTGTCTAATTCAACTCTTGCTTCTTCAAGAGCTTTCTTGACCTCTTCATCCTTATTACTCTTGCTCTGCTTTACCTTTTCTTTTTCCTTCTTCAACTTTTCTTTTAGATCCTCGATTTCTTTATCCCTTTTCTCGAGTTCTTCAATACTGATTCCTGGTTCAGATTTTTCTTCTTCCAGTCCTTTGATTATGCTTTTTAGTTTAACTATCTCTGTATTTTGTGATTTGAGGTCAGCAATTTCCTCCTTCAGTTCTCTAACGGTCATTTCAGAAATATCATTGTTTTCTACCACCTCTACAGCAACCTCTTCAGGTGCTGCTAAAAGTGCGAACACCTTGGAAATACTCAAATCCGCAAACGTTTGCGTTTTTGAGAAGAGGCTATTTTCTTCTTCGCATCTTTTGGCCAGAGACATCATCATCTCGGCTTTTCTCTTGGAAAAATCCAGGTGTGATTCACACCATGATTCAAACTCACCATGATTTAACCTATCCTTAATGACTAACAGTCTCTGCCCGGCATTAGCTGCAATCATCATTGCAATGTTGCCTATCATCCCCATCTGGTGATACAGTCCATTGACTTCTATCTGTAGCTCTTCTGTTGTTTTATCAACCAATTCTTTCTGTACTTCGTACTCAACATTTGTAATCTCGTTCATTATGCTGCTCCTTTCATTGTGGCTTTGTGTTTCTTTTTCGCCATTCTCGCTAGCCACTTTTCCGCCCACTCTTTTACTCCCTCTTCAGGAAGTCTATTGCCTTTACCGTAGCACTGCTTTAGTTTCATCGTTTTTAAATCAACTTCAACAGTCACAAACGATTCTTCTTCAGCTCCTACTTTTCTTAATACAAATATCGATGTTCTTCCATCTGTCGCTGAATCAAAGTAAGAGGCTACGCAGTTATGATTGTTGCGACCTTCTTTGTTGAACTCTGTTCTGTTCCTTAGAGGCCTTATCAGATACTTGCTATCTCTCCAGCACATTTTTTCCAATCTTGGCAGAAACTCTTTTTCAAACTTCTCTTGTCGTTCTTTATCCGCTTCCTTCCTTATCTTGTCCTTCATAGCTAGATATTCTTCTGATATGCGATCATGTGCTTCTTTAAGATTCTTTGGATATCTGTAATAATCATTTAACGGATATCCCAATTCCTCCAGCTGTTTAATGTAATCCTTGTACATCCACTTAATGCTGTGATTGATGTAGTTACTATCTTCTTTCATTCGTTTCTTTTTCTTTTGCTTTTCAAAATACGTTGCTAACCTTACAAAGTTTTCTGTGTTCTTATTCTCGTACAACTCCGATAAATAGAATTCTCTTTTTACAAGTTCTATGTGATTCTTCTTAACCTTGCCTTTGCTTGCTAGTATTTTGTAGGTTGCGATATTTTCCAGATCGAACATTCCCCAGCTTTTAAGCTTCTCTATATCCTGGTGCGTTATCCCTAGGAATTCAGGAATTGATTTTGCCCTCCAGTTTGGTCTGATATACACTGGATACCTTGTAATTTTGCATTTGACTATATCTTCTAATCCTGCTTTCTTAATGAATTCAATTTGTGGATACTTTGCGCAGATTGCAGCTTCTTTGATCATGTAATCTGCAAATCTGATATCAACATCCATGTACTTGAGGAATGTATTTTGTAGCTGCTCTGTAGTTACAAGGTTATGTACATAGCCTTTATTTATCAGGTGAATTGATCCGTCATTGCATTTGGTCCACCCACCTCGATATGCTCCTTGATATGCACACATGAATTGTTCTTCTCTAGATATACACACAATCTGCTCTATATATATCTGTGTGACATCCCTCATATTGGCAACTTCTTCTCCGTTATATATCCAGGAAGCATATGCAACTACGAAGTAGATTGTTTCATTCCTATAGAACATCCATAAGTATGTTTTGCCACTGCCCAACGGATGGCATGTGTGTGGCATGAATTTTCTATTTTGTCCTCTGTACGGTAACCAGTCTCCCTTTTTTATCGTCTCCATGTACTCAAATGTTTCTCCGAATTTAGGACAATGCGCTAATTTCTTAAACCTGTTATATATAATCGGTTTCTCTAATGTTTCTGTAACTATGTTCTCAAAATCATCCGGATACTCGATATCAACAGGTATGTTCTCTATGTTGCGATATATATATTCCATAGCTGACTCCTTAAATCAGATCCAGGATATCTACTACATCTGTACCGTTTGCTTTTGTATCATCTAGTTCGTAATACTTCAGCACCATTTCTTTGACTTCTTCGTCAGATATAGCCGCTACAGAGTTAACAGCTCTTGTTTTTGCTTCTTTTGTTATCTTATCGATTAAATCCTTGATGGACTTCTTGCCATCAAGGATTTTGCTTGCTGCTTCTTCTGTGGTGCAACGTTCGTTTATCGTTTCTTCGATAAATGTAGCCAACACACCCTTTATTTTCAGCGACTCTTCTGTTATATTCGCCCTTGCTTCGTTGATTTTTTCCATGATTTACTCCTTTGTCAGGATGACTTCTCCGCTATGAATACTCTCGTACTCTTTGTCTCGTTCAGCCATTCTCTCCTTAATCTGCTCAATAATATTGTTCATTAATTCTCTTGATGCTTTGTTTTTTGTTTGCTTTAAGCGGTCTTCGAATTTTGATATTCTGCGCTCGTCATCGTTATTTGCATATGTTAGTTCGTACATACGAGCTTTGCCGATAGGATCAAATCTGCAATGCCAGTCGTCGTTATACTCACACTTCTTGCAGCACTGATCACACACTGTGCCGCGTATTCTACGGCACCACCTAAACGCTCGGTTGTCTCCTTGTGTCGGATGCTCAAAACCACACACATCACACTCTGATTTAACGCGAAACATTATTTTTTCTTATCGCCTACCGCTACCATAAATGCTAGTGTTAGACACACAATTGCCGTTACTGTTACTACTGTCCAATTCATCTTGATACCTCCTATAGATAGTTACGGCCAATTAGCCGCATCCATTCTCTTCTTGCTTGCTCTGCTGTATAGCCTTGCTCTATCAACTCAATTTCATACTTAAGTTGAAAATGTTGTCTAAGCTTTTTATTCTCGCTTATTGCCCAGTCTGTACTGTTGGCATGAAGCTCCTCATGGTGCTTTCTGCAAACATCTACCTGAAACTTGTTATCAATAGATATTTGTCTATTAGCTCCAAAGAACACTTCATGTCTTTCTGCATTTCCTTCTCCGCAATACTTACATCTCCTGTACTTCTTGTTTTTCCAGCCATTGACTTTTTTCTTTTTCTTTGTTGTCTTTGGCTTAGGAAATGGGCAGTTTTGATAGTAATTATCCAATTTGCTCATATCATCAACCACACGACCGGGATTGCGAGTGCTATAATCATTCCGATGTCGAATATCAGGAATAACATATTTGCATTTTTATATCTTTCCTCGGTGTACTCATATAGCGCTGCTAGTCCAACTAGCAGCATTGCCATAATTAGCCACCACGAAGCTTTTAACATTTTTCCTCCTAATCAAACTTAATTCTTCCCCATGTATCCGCATCTTGAGTCTCCGACTCTTTGCAATTAACTACCGGGAGTGCTAATTCTTCAATCACTGCTTCCTCAATCTCTGGAAGTTCCGTTCTTGTGAGCTGTTCTTCGGAGAGGATATCTCCGAAATAGCGCTTTCTTCTATCAACATCCATATCTCCTCCTAGATTGTCATCTGGTTTGTCTGCTTCTTTGTTCTCTTGATATCTACCTTGCCAGCTACACCATTGATTCTGATTTCACTGTTGGCAGCACTGAATTTTGCATTGCTGATAAATCCTGCATGAATCAGTTCACAAGTCGTTTTCACATATCTGAGGCTCGTATCATCCAATGGGATAAAATTCAGATTTCTCGACTGCTCTCCGCATAGCATCTCAACATTCTCTTCCATCATGCGATGCCATTTTGCTTCATTCTCACAATCGCATGATTCACTAGCGATTCTGTCTGCATCTTCCTGAGTTTCTGCAGATACTAGATGCATCTGTCCGCAGTTCTTACATAATCCTTCCATTTTCTTCCTCCTGTTCTATCTCTGCCTTATACACCATGTATCGGTGTGTTTCTGTCAGTACGAATGTGATACCAACTATCACCATTCCAATTACAAATGTTCTAATTATCATTGTTGCCTCCTTATCTGCATCCTGCTGCATACAGGAACAGCCATATTGCAGGGATTAAAGCTACAAAGCTAATACATCCGACAATCTCCTGTAGTTGCGTGTTTCCGTTCTCTTCACACGCATCCTTTAACAGCTCTTTCATACTCTTAAACATTTTCATACCTCATTAGCTCTCTATAACTTTTGTCTATCTTCGTAATATCTAGTCCTGCTAGTTCAAACAATATGTCTTTATCAATTAATCCTGGAATATCTGAGTAGATTCTTTCATTTCTCTCTGCCATTTCCTCTAGCACAACTCTCTTAATCTTTCCTGCTGTGCTTGATGCACAGTCAAAAAGTTTCTTGATATCCTTAGTCATAAGGTATGTGTTGTTGTGGTATATATCATGTGCTGCCCTGGTAGAGGCTCTTACTCTAGGAAATCTTCTATTTTTGTTCATATTGCGCCTCCTTGTGATATGTTCCTTTCAAGATGTATAATCTCCTATATAGTTATTTTTTAAAAGGAGATCATTATGTCATTTCATTTATCTAACGAAGTAGTAAAGTCCATCAAAGCTCAAAGTTTTATGCCTGAATATGTCAAAGTACAGAAGCAATTAAATAATTTTAAATTCGGACCAAAAACTTCTAGCGTCTCTAAAAAAATTACCAATTATAAAGACACAATTCTCTCTGATATGGCAAAAGAGATTAATGCCATTCAAGAAGAAACTAATCGGCAAATTCACACTCTTGTTGAAGAAAATCGTAAAGCTTCTAGAACCTCGTTTTGGCTAGCTGTATCTTCGATTGCTTTGAGTGCTGCGACGTTGATTGTTTCTTTCTTGAGCTTGTTGATTCAGCTTTATTCTTAGTATGCGGTTACGCAAATTTTGAACTTCACTATCTAAGTCTTTATGCAGCTTTTCGATTTCTCTGTTATTGCACACAACTGCAACTCCCAGCAGCATCACAGCTATCGCCAGTATTACTATCGCTGTAAAAGTAACAACTCTCATTTCATAATCCCTCTCATCATTCTTTTTATCGACTTTAATTCTTCCCTAGGTGTATAATCCCCTTAACAACACTTGTATTTCAGAAAGGAGACTAATGTGAAAAAATTAAATTATGCCTTAACCAATCAGGATTGTATTGCTATTTCTTCTGCTATAGCAGTCTTACCTGAATATCCGTTTTTTAACCAAAATTCAGAATTTGCACAATTAACTCCACTAATCACATCTGTTCTAAAGAAATTGTCTACTCATAAACCTATTAAAAATCCGCGTGAATGCTATTTGATAGCTGTTGCAATTGATTCAGCTATCGGTGCAATAAATGGGAGTTTAAGCATTAGTGCTGAAGGTTTGAACTCTATCAGAGAACACTTTTTCACCTACAACAAACTCTTCCCAATGTTTAAAGATTTATTAGTTGAGTAACCTCTATGACTCTGTAGTATTTTCTGCTATGGAGTCATAATTTAATTCCATATCTATCTGGGGGATATCCCCAGATAACAGCCTCTTCAATTGATTTATATATTTCTCCATCTTGGTTCTCCCTCTTCATCACTTAATCTTCTTTGAACAGGTAATCTAGTTCCATATCTGGGAAAAACGTGTCACGAATTTTTCTCGCTTCAGGAAATGTGAATTTTGTTTCTCCTGTTATCTTTTTTCTAACAGTTCTATCTGATACGCTAATAGCTTTTGCTATTTCTGCCTGAGGCACTTTCAGCCTTGCTATTTCTGCCTGTAAATTGTGTAGCATTGTTACATCCTTTCTATATATTGTTTTAATTCCGTATTCGGAACTTGATTTACTACATATTAGTCCCTTATTAGGAACTTGTCAAGAAGTTTTTTTCCGAATGTGGAATTTAAACATTGATTAAGATTCCACATTTGGATATCATTACATTGTTCAAGAAAGGAGCTTCATATGTACGGAGAGCAAATAAAAAAAATAATGGATGTTAAAGGTATTGGAAATAAAGAGCTTTCTGAGAAATCAGATATTCCATTGGGAACTTTAAATAAAATTATTTATGGAGATACTAAAAATCCATCACTAGATAAAATGCGAGCAATAGCAAATGCTTTAAATTGCACTCTTGATGATTTTATAGAATCCTCCTCTTCATCAACTGATTTTAAATTATTGGCCGCTCACCACGATGAGCCAACATGGACGGATGAAGAGTTAGCAGAAATTGAAGAATTTAAAAAATATGTATTGTCTAAACGCAAAAAATAAAAGGTGTGTGATAGTTTGTGATGACTAGATATGAAAAGTTATTAGCAGAATACGAAGATAGAGTTTCAGTTTATGAAAAGCCCTCTTTGATAGACGGTTTTATAATTGACGACTGCATATTAATCAATACTCACTTAACTGAATCTGAAAAACTGTGTATTTTAGCCGAGGAATTAGGCCATTACGAAACTAGTGTTGGTGATCTAACATTTCTCGATTCAATTCCAAAATTAAAACAAGAATATCGAGCAAGAAAATGGGGGATTGAAAAAATCTGTCCATATGCGATAATTCAAACTGCGATTTCGAAAGGTTGCTCTAATGTCTATGAATTATCAGAAGAACTAGATTTGTCTGTAAGCTTTTTGAACGAAGCATTAAGATATTATAATTTTATATAAACTTTCAACGGCAAAGAAGTAATTAAAAACCGCCCCTACTGCAATAGGAGCGGCGAGGAGCTATTGATGTATATCAATAACACTATATCGATAATGAGTATATCAGTAGCACCTCTTAATTACAACTAGATTACATAAATAGTTATTGTAGGTGCTTTTTTAGTGCAAAAATATACAGATTTCGTGGAGGTTTGCTATGCCTATATACAAGACCGGAGATAAGAAGAATGGACTTACAAAGTATAAGGTTCGAGTTAATTATACAGACGATAGCGGCAAGGCTCATTCACTTACTCGTATTGCGTATGGACTCGATGCAGCAAAGACACTTGAGTCACAGCTACAGAAGACTGATCACACTCCATCAAGCACCTTAACAGTTCCAGAACTAATAGATTTATATCTAGAGGACAAAAGGCACGAACTCCGCGAAAGTTCTGTTGACAAGAGCCGCCGTATACTTAATCTGTATGTGCGACCTCTTGATATAAGAATAAATAAGTTAAACATACAGACTTTGACCGAGTGGAAGCGAGGTATAAGCGAATTAGATTTAAAGCACCGAACTAAATCAAATATATATGTAGCATTTAAGGCTCTCCTTAATTGGGCTGTTCAAAATGAATACTTGCAGAGCAACCCTTTATCAAAGGTACCTAACTTCAGAGATGCATACGAACGAAAAAAAGAGTTGCAATACTACACACCAGAAGAGTATATCCGTTTTGCCTCTTCAGCATGGAATATCGCAACTGAGATAGGTTTTTATGATTATTACGTATTCTTTGCCATAGCCTACTATACTGGCGCACGTAAAGGCGAAATACACGCCCTACGTTGGCATGATATAAAAGGAAACTCTATACATATCACGAAGAGTATTACGCAAAAGCTAAAAGGTGATGACCGGGAAACACCGCCAAAGAATAAATCTAGTAACAGAATTGTTCAACTGCCAGATCCGCTAATCGATATACTGAAAGAACATAAAGAGCGTGGCAAGGCATATAAAGGTTTTAACAACGATTATTACATCTGCGGTGGTATACGGCCACTTCGAGACTCTACCCTCTCTAAAATGAATTTCAGGATTGCAGATGATGTGGGACTTCATCATATCCGCATACATGACTTCCGACACAGCCATGCATCACTACTAGCTAATAATAGTGTTAACATCCTGGAGATAAGTCGCAGGCTCGGTCATAGCAACATAGAGCAAACACTCAATACTTATAGCCACTTCTACCCTCAGGAAGAAGATAAAGCTTTATCTATTTTGAATAAAATTCGTGTATAATTCGTGTACAAATAAAAGAACCGTTGATTTTCAACGGTTCTAGTCATATTGGCGGAGAGAGGGGGATTTGAACCCCCGCACGGGAGTTACCCGCCTGCTGGTATTCGAAGCCAGTCCCTTCAGCCTCTTGGGTACCTCTCCACAAATGATATCCCGGAGACTAACGACCAATAAGGGTCAAAAGCCTAAACCAGAAACTAAGCCCAAGACGGTGGCGGAAGTTTCTGCAGGATACCGCGAAGGTCATTATAGCATAGGCTTATGGTGCACGCAAGTAGTCGCAAGCGACGTAACGATGCGCTTATATACGTTAAGCTAACAGTCAGGTCTACTTAGCCTTGCCCTTATCATGCTTCCCAATTGGCACTGCAGCTTTCTTTCTGCGCCTTTTAACTAGGAAAGCCATCACGATTAGAACAACTAGTACTGGACCTAATATCATAGCACCTAGATTAGATATATATGCCTCGGATGTTATCCAGCCCTTACTCACATTCTGCTTCACTACGAGCGGTGCGTCAGACACATACTTGCCATCGACATAAACCTTTGCAATCGCCACCTGGTCTCCCTTCCTTAGCGGAGCCTTGACGGACCAATCGCGCTTTATTTTTACAGTTATCTTTGCACGGTCACCCTTCTCGGTATAAGCGTAAGCCGTCTCACCTGCGTAAGCATCGACTATGGTGTTCTTGCCACCGCGAACTAGAACCTTTGTGACCTTCTTGCCTTTTGCGACAGGCTTATTTACCTTTAGATATTTGTATGCATATTCAAAAATCGCTTTTGCATCCTTCGGACGATTTTCCTTATCATCACCGAACATCACGAGTAGCATCTTCAGATCTTTCTTATCATAAGCAAGCACAATCGAGGCTTCACCGTTCCAGAAACCAGTTTTGCCCGCAACTACTCCCGAGTTCCTGGTGTTGATTAGGTCGGTATGGGATTTCATGACGCGCGCTTCGTTTAGGTTGGTCGCTCCCATCTCGTATTTCTTGGTGCTTGCAAATTTATAGACCTGTTTGTTCTTAAGCGCCGCTCTAGCGATCTTCATATAATCGCTAGCTGTAGTATAATGATTTTCTTCCTTCATCCCATTTGGATTTACAAAATTAGTATCCTTACAGCCCAGAGCCTTCGCTTCGTCATTCATCATCTTGACGAATTCATCGACATTGCCATTCGATACCACTTCTGCGAGGCTATACGCGGCATCATTCCCCGATAGTATCATCAGCCCATACAGAAGCTGCCTAACCGTTACAACTTCTCCTTCTTTGAGCTCCATCGAAGAACCACCGAGAGCAGCTGCCTCCTTCGATATCGTAACTTTTTGATCAAGATTTTTGATGTGCTTAACGACTAGCAGCGCTGTCATCAGCTTCGTAGTGCTAAATGGAGCTACGCGCTCATCCTTATTCTTCGAGAACACCACAGTATTCGTATTCTCGCTGTATAAAACCGCACTCTTTGCATTTATCTCAGGTGCCTGAACCTTATTTGTAACGTTTGACTTCTTAGATGATTCCGTTTGCTTCGATGATTTAGATGAGCTTTTATCGCTAGCACCATATGAAATCATGTAAAGCAAACCGGTGCTGAAGACCATGGTTATGCACAGCACCGTCAAAATCGCTATTTTTAAACTCCTCTTGAGATTATCCCAAGCTTCCATCTCTAATCTCCAATCAAGATTTTTCTTTACTGATGTGCCTCGCATCGATACGCTCAATCAGTTCCTTAAAACCTCAGCTAAACCTGAAGATACGGCACTAGCACCCGCATAGCCCTATCCTTAACCTCTATCGCAAGCTCGTCAGTTTCCGTTATCTCGCCATCTACGACAAACTTCATGTGTCCACTTCTGGGGATGATATCGATCTTTCTTCCCTGCTTAAACTCAGTAATCTTCTCTATTCCCTTTATCTCATCAAGCTTTCCTTTTGAGAATTTAGGCAGAACCTTAAGCACAGTCCGCCTTGGAATCCTATGCACGACAAGCACATCTAGAAGTCCATCATCGAGCTTCGCCTTTGGGCTGCTCTCAATTCCGCCACCACAAAACCTACCGTTTCCAATAGTGCACATCATCAGCGATCCCTTAAAAAGCTGTTCTCCATCTATAGTAACCTGTAGATTCTGTCCCGACTTCTCGATGAGGTTTAGAAAAATCGACAGTCCGTATGATAACGATCCACCGATAATAGTCTTTTTATTAAAATAAGTCGCCAGTATCGCAACGTTCCCGTCAAAACCGATATTAAACGCATTGAGTCCGATTCTGTTATAGCTCTCTCCGTCTCTCTTGTATGCGTACGACATAACATCAATTACTTCTTCCTCAGCCAAAATCTGGGACATGAGATCTTTATAATCCGTGGCTTTAGGGCCCCCGAAGTTACGGATAAGGTCATTTCCACTGCCAATCGGGATAACTCCAAGTGCTGCATTTGCATGGCCGTATACACCATTTGCAACTTCATTCACAGTGCCATCCCCACCGCAAGCATAGATTCGCACTTCTTCGCCGTCTCGCTCTGCAGAAGCCGCAACCTTATCTGCGATGTGCGTCGCAGAACCTGGTCCAGTCGTATAATGTAGCTCTATGTCGAATTCCGAATCTAGCGCCGCTGCACTGATTTCTTTGCACAGCTTGTCCGCCTTCTTGCCATTTCCAGCAATCGGATTAATGATAAATGCATATTTCACTTATAAATGCCCTCTTTTTTAATTTATCGTTACTTTTCCTGTTCACTATCATAAATTAGCTTTGGTTTCGCACCGAGGTAGTCTAGTGAAACGAGTTTATAGTCTATACCACCATGCTCGCCCTTGATACCATTGGTCCACGCGACCATGCCGTGAAGGTGACCATAGACGCACTGCGTAACACCGTATTCCTGCATAATCCTGGTAAATTCCGTCTCTTCCACCTTCGCCGGTGGATAGTGCATCGCCATGATAATTCTCGATGCGCCCTTTTTCTTCGCCTCTACGAGGCTATTTCTAAGTCTGCCTTGCTCACGCAAATACATCTTTTCATCATGCTCTGTATACGTAGTAGCGTCAGGTGTCGGCCAGCCGCGTGAGCCACAAATCGCAAGGTCTAATGCCTCTACATAGTAACAATCATTTTGCAGAAAATGCATATCGTCGTAGAGTGTCCTAAGGTGCTGAATCCTGCACCACCAGAGGTCATGGTTTCCGCGCAGCAGCACCTTCTGACCAGGCAGCTCATGAATCCAGTCCAGGTCAGCCATAGCCTCGTCTAGCTTCAGGCCCCACGATATATCTCCTGCAATTATTACAATATCATCGTCTGTAACCAGCTCGGTCCAAGCAGCTTTAACTCGCTCTGCATGGTCTCCCCAGCCAGGTCCAAAGACGTCCATCGGCTTATCTATTCTCTCATCAAAGGAAAGATGAAGATCCGCAATGGCGTATATTTTCATACTTATTCCTCTTCGCCTTCAATATTATTTACTCTCTGCAGCGCTCTCTTCATCTGGCGCATGCGTACGCCTGCCAGCTCATCGATATCATCACTAGCTTGCTTTAAGTGCCCTTGTGACTTGGCTAGAACCACCTCAAATCTCTCAAATTCCTTCTGTACAGCGTGCAGTAGCTCCCACACTTCACTGCTCTTCTTCTCTATCGCTAAAGTGTTGAAGCCCATCTGTAAACTATTAAGAAGCGCTGCCATCGTGGTCGGTCCGGCAATGGTTACCTTGTACTTCCTCTGCAGTGGTTCGATGAGTCCAGCATTAATCGCTTCAGAATACAGTCCTTCGAACGGAAGGAATAGTATTGCAAAATCCGTCGTAATCGGTGGATTGATATACTTCGAGTTGATGTCTTTGGCTTCACTCTCGATTCTATTAACGAGCTTCTTCTTCGCCTCGCTAATCGCCTCTTTCTCCCCTAGGTCATATGCTTCAAGCAGTGCATTATAAGCATCTCCAGGGAACTTCGCATCGATAGGGAGGAACACATCGTGATCGTCCGTTCCAGGAAGTCTAATCGCAAACTCGACATTCTCCCTGCTGTTCTCCTTAAGCCTCGCATTCTTAACGTAGTGACCAGGCGGAAGCATCTGCTCGAGAATAGACCCAAGCTGCACTTCACCGAGTATACCGCGAGTCTTTACATTAGACAGTATCTTTCTGAGATCACCAACTCCCTGTGCAACTGACTGCATCTCACCGAGTCCCCGGTACACTTGCTCTAGTCTCTCGTTCACTAATCCAAATGACTTTGTGAGCCTTGTATCCAAAGTCGTCTGCAGTTTCTCGTCGACCGTATGGCGTATGTTCTCGATCTGCGTGTTATTCTCAGCACGAAGCCTCGCCATGCTGTCATTGAGCTCTTTGAGCCTCAAATCCTGATGCTCGGACATCGTCATCTGGCTCTTGGCAATAGCATCGCCGTACGCCTTAAAATACGTATCCATTCGCTCCTCATTTCCTTTCATGCGCATCAGAACGAGGATGCTCATGAGCATCGACCCTAGACACATAATTAATAACAATATCATAATAGTATTCATATATTTATTGCTTTACCTTTATGCTTTGACCTTCCAGCTACGCATCTCAGAGATTATCTTATAGATAACACCGCTGGTATATCCTCTGTTCTCTAGCTTTCTAGCCATTGATGCTATCTTGCGTTCATCCAGATATTCTGCCTCTTCGCTATATGAAGGATCCAGTAGCACGGTTTCTACCGAGTTCTCGTACCCTCTCGTCGCTTCAAAGCCGTATATGCTCTCTATTGCTATCCGCCTGGCATTTGCAAGCTCATCTACGCCCGCTTCGTACTTATAATCTTCTAAAGCATTTTCTGCAGTTAGAGCATCGACGCCCTTCTGCTCAAGTTCACGCTTCGCTCTCATACCGCCCCTAAGCTTCTCAAAGGAATTCCTGTAGAAAGCAAGCGCGTATTCATAGTCATCTATGTAGTGGTGAGCCTTAAGGTCATCAATTGCGCCCTCTATCTCGGAGTCCTCATATTCCTTCTCCTTGAGGTGCTGACGCATCTCCTGCTCAGTCCTCATGCGGTGCGATAGGTATCTCATAGCCTCGTCACCGACGCCGCGTTTCTTGCTCATATCCTCATATACTCCTATCGGTAATATATTTTGCGGGAGGCTCCTTGCTGCCACATACCTTCGGCGCTAATATTACCCATGTTTATTAATCAAGCGTAGATACCTGCAGATTATTAGTTCCTCCAAATGCAGAATCATCTCTTACCGCTACTGCTGCGTAAAGCCGTCTCTCTCTCCTGCATGATCCATCGCTAGATGTAGCTCCCGCATTATCAGCACTACTTATCTCAGCGCCTAGCGATACATCATAGATGCGCCACATAGCACCTTCATATATAGCGCTTTCCCCCATTGTGCTAGGAATATCGTAGAAAACAGAACTTCCTACAGCTTTGATAAGTGCCTCTCTCCTTGACCATATGCGGAAGAACTCATCTATTCCTAGTTTATTTACACTCTCCTGCTCATCTTCCTGATATAACTTTACAGCAATCTTCTCGAGCTTCGCTTTTTTATTATACTGTATATCGAGGCCGCATGGTGCATCTGAAAAAATGATTGCCCAAGTATTCTCGCTATGAGAGATCGAATAATCTGGAATCCCAGCGATATGAGGCTTTCCATTTTTGTTGAACTCGATATTATCTGCTATATACCTTCGTAGCTCTTCACCTGTAAGTGCAGCTAATTCAGGGGCAATATCTATGCTACTATCACTCTCGATAAGCTTTCTAATGCTCCTTGCAAGTAGCTCTCTACTATGCGCAGAATTCCTTTTGTATTCATTTGTATATAATAAATACATTGCGAGCCCCCTACTTGCTCTCAAGCAGCTTCATCGCTTCCTTGATTGCTACGTCTCCAGACTTTGCTTCCACATTAGGCGTTACGCCCTTTTCATTTATCCTTTTGCCATTTGGATCGATATACTCTGCAGTCGTCAGTTTCACCACAGATCCACCCTTAAGCTTAAAAATCGTCTGTATTACACCTTTTCCGTACGTCTTAGTTCCAATTATTTTCACATCGTTTGCTTTTAGTGCAGCCGCAAATATCTCCGCCGCACTTGCTGTATCCTGATCTACAAGGACTACAAGCTTTACATCAGCCGAACTGTCATCTGAAGTGTATTTCTTGGTCTTTTTCTTGGAAACTATCTTGCCGAGCTTCGCTTTTTTAAGAACCTCGTCTGCTGAGCCAAATGCTTCTTCGACTACCCCTCCGGTATTGCCGCGTATATCAACGATGATCTTATTGCAATCCTCGGTTTTAAGCATCTCTATAGCGTTTTTGAATGATTTTGAAGTTCCCTTTCTAAATATACTGATGCGTATATATCCTATGTGTTTTGATGAATCCTTCACCTCATATGTCACACCATCATCTTCAACTTTAGAACGAGTGAGCTTGTACTTCTTAACGACTCCCCCTCGGGAGATAGTAAATTCGACATCGTTGTCTCCGCCGCTTTCCATTAGTTCGGCTGCATCGTTTAGACTCTTAACATTCTTGCCATTAATTTTAAGGAGTTCATCACCCGCTACAATCCCTGATTGTTCTGCATCGCTTCCCGACAGAACCCTATTGACCACGATTTTATCATTTTCATCGAGCTTAAGAGCTACTCCGACACCAGAATACGATGTTAAATACCTGCGTTCAAAAGCCTCATACTCTTTCTCCGTCATATATTCGGCGTATTTATCATCTATCGTCTTTAGCATACCAAGAGCTACAGCTTTATCGACTTCGTCAGTGTCTTGCTTGTAGTATGCCTTATTATTGATTATTTTCTGAATGTCATAGTACTTGCCGAACTCATCATCTAGGGCTTCATATTGGTCGAGCTTGTACTGAGAGATTAGTCTCCCTCCTAGCACAATATGCATGAAAATCACAGCACAAATCACCGCAGTTCCAAAGCCTGCGGCAAATGCAATTAATAATGTTCTATGCCTCTTCAATATCGAGGACTCTGATTTGAACATTCTCTCTGTCCTTCCACCTATTTATGTCCATCACTCCGTAAACTGTCAGAGGTTTATTGCTAGCAATCAGGCTATACACGTCCATAGCTTTGTTGAACATTATGCACTGAATAGCACTTCCGTGCTGCATCACAGAAAATCTCGCATGTTTATTATCCGATAGAAATTTCCAATCCACTACCTGTGCCTTCTCGAATCTAAACACTGGCTCTGGATTTCCAGCTCCAAACGGAGCAAAAAGCTCCAGCGCTCGCGCAAGCTCTATACTTGTATCCAGAACTATTATATCCATGTCCGCCTCTATCGTCTTGTCAAATAACTTTTCATTATCTGCAAGCAGTCCGGCCACATCTTCATTTAACGAAGTCCTGAGCTTTTCAAGATTCTCAGTCTCCATCGTGAATCCGCAAGCAGCCTTATGACCACCGAACTTCACAAAATACTCTGAATGGCGATTCAGCAGAGAATACAGGTCTATTCCCTCGATAGATCTGCCAGTCCCTTTGAGGAGCCCATCGTTTGGTGACACAATAACAACCGGTCTATTGTAGCGCTCTTTGAGATTTCCAGCTACAATTCCCAGGATCCCCTCGTGAGCATGGTCGGCCTCAATCATTATGAAATCACCTTTCTCGAGTTCGTCATCCGCAAGACTTATGCAGTTTTCAAAAGCTTTCTGCTGTAGCTCACGTCTCTTCGTATTTGTCTCCATAAGCTTTGTGCATAGACGCTCTACTTCATCATCGTCATCGGATAGCAATGCTCTAACTCCAAGCGAGGCATCACCGAGTCTTCCAGCAGCATTAATCCTAGGAACTAACGAAAAAGCAACGTTCGTAGAAGTAATATTGTTGTAATCAACACCTGATAGTTCTGCGAGCCTTCTTAATCCCTTGTTCTTAAATCCAAGTCTCATGAGTCTGAGACCATACTTTACAAGCGAACGGTTCTCATCCACTAGCGGCATTACATCTCCGATAGTTCCAACCGCAACGAGTTCGAGCACTTCTGTAATAAGGCTGCGAGGGATTTCACAGTTACGACTAAGTGCTAATGCAAGTTTATATGCTACCCCTACCCCTGCAAGGTCCTTAAAGGGGTACGTATCTTCTGGCGCCTTGGGATTGATGACAATTCCTGGCGCAATCACATCTTTTATAGTATGGTGATCAGTAACAATAGTCTCGATGCCGAGGCTATTTGCATATGCGACCTCTTCGGCTGACACAGACCCACAGTCAACCGTGACGATAACCTCGCCTTCATCCTGATATATCTGGTCTATGGCTGACTTATTAAGTCCATAGCCCTCGTCAAGTCTGGAAGGTATATAGTACGTCACATTATCTGTGAGAGAGCCAATAACCTTCATCAGAAGAGCTGTCGAGGTTACGCCATCACAGTCATAATCACCATATATAACTATTTTCGATCCACTGTATATGGCATCTAACAACAAATCCACTCCCGCATGCATGTTTGCTAGCAGGAATGGATCATATGCAAGCTTAGGACTTGGAGAAAGGAACTCTTCGAGCTCCGCATCTCCCTCTATCCCTCTTTTTCTTAATAATTCATTCAGCACTGGAGTGCTTTTAAAAATATCTATATTCATATAATTAGAATAAACTCATTGGGTTAATATACGTACCGTTCTTGATTAAACTGAAATGAAGATGCGGACCTGTTGACCAACCCGTACTTCCAATATATCCAACAACTTGCCCTTTAGTTACATACTGACCATTAGAAACCGCAAATCCACTCATATGTCCGTATAGGGTGGTGTATCCGTTTCCGATTGAAATCATAACGCAGTTACCGTAACCACCATAGTATGATGCCTTGGTAACGTAACCGTTAGCGATAGCTCTGATAGGTGTACCCTGTCTCAGACCTGATACGTCGACACCATCGTGATACTTCTTGGTCTTGAATATTGGGTGTACTCTCCATCCAAAAGGCGAAGTTATAGTTCCGCCACTTACTGGCCACTGGTAACCGCTTGAGGTAGTTGGCGCACTTGGCCGGCTTGAGCTTGAGCTACTTGAGCTGCTCGAACTTGAGCTTGAGCTACTTGAACTGCTCGAGCTACTCGAGCTACTCGAAGAAGACTGACTCTGAGCCTGCGCTGCCTGCTGCCTTCTAAGCTTTTCCTCTGCTGCTGCCTGAGCTGCTGCTGCCTCTGCTGCTAGCTTATCACCCTCGGCGTTTAGCTGGTCCTGCTGCTTAGAATATTCATCCGCAAGCCCCTTGTACTTCTCACGAGTTGCTTCGACTTCCTTTTTATTCTTCTCCAGAATCTTTTCCTGTTTAATCTGCTGATCCTGAAGCGATTCAATCTCTTTATAGTCCTTCTGAAGTGTGCTGAGAAGCTTCTTGTCACTAGAAAGCACCCTCTGCACCATACTAACGTTTGTTATCAGTTCGCTAACATTGCCTGAACTCAAGATTACATTGATAAAGCCTGCTGTACCCGTCTTATACATAGCTCTCAGCCTTGAATTTAGAGCTTTGGTCTGCTTGCTTACAGCAGCCTTCTTTGCCTCGAGCTTTGCCTGTGTCGCATTTATCTCCGCTTGTGCATTATTGATATTAGCTTCTAGTTCTTCAACCTTCTTAGTCGCTTCACCAACTTTAGCGCTAAACTCAGCAGACTTCGCTCCTGCTGCTGCCGCTTCCTTCTTCTTCTGAGCGGCACTAGTTGCATATGACGGCACAGATGTTACAAATGCCGACACAACCATAGTTAAGGCGAGCAGTGAAACCACTACACACTTTGTTTTATTCACCCTAGTCATTCGTCTCCTCCTTATCTATCTAAGAACCTTCTTATCGAGATTATACTGCCGCAGGTACCTACTCCTACTCCAAGCGCAATGAATATGAGCATTACGTTAGGAATCAGGTATCCTGTTGGAACTACCGGCACCGATAGCATCCTCATGATATCAGGTCCAACTACTCCGATGAGTCTCGAATATATAACAAACATTAGCGCCGTTGAAATGGTCGCAGACACAAACCCGAGAATAATCCCCTCAAACAAGAACGGTCCTCTTACGAACCAGTCCGTCGCTCCAAGGTATTTCATTATGCTTATCTCCTTAGAACGTGCAAATACAGTTAGCTTAATGGTATTAGCAACGATGATAACCGATACGATTATAAGGAAAATCATTGTAATAATCGACGCTGTCTGAATGAAATTCGTTATCCTCTGCAGCTTCTCAACTGTATCCTGATAGTACTTAATATCTTCAACACCAGAAATGGATGTTGCACTCTTGGAAAGCTTATCTGCTACCGACTTATCCTTAACATACACGAGATATGAGTTAGGTAGAGGGTTATCCGCAAGGCTATCGAGAAGATAACCGTTATCTCCCCAGCGTTTCTTCATGATCTTTATCGCATCCGCCTTAGACCTGAACTCAACCTTATCCACACCTTCTGTGGACTTAAGTTTACTCCCGATATCGTTATTTACAGCATCTGTATTGTTATCGTTTAAGAATACCTCAACGATGTTGTAATCCTGCTTGATAACATTGGCGAAAAGGTCAACGTTTACAAATGCTACGAAGAATAATCCGAGGATAAGCATCATCGCCGAAATAGCAAGTACGGCAGTGATGTTCATACCCTTGTTACGACCAATCTGCGAAACCGACTGCTTGAGAGTGTACTTTGCTCTAGAAAACATATTTATCTACCCCCTCATCGTAATCGTAGTATTCTTCTTCGTTATAGAACCCATATTGCCCCTGCTCATCACGGACAATATGACCATCTTCAATCGCTACTACACGCTTATTCATCTGGTCAACGATATCCTTCGCATGCGTAACCATGAGGATTGTGGTGCCACGAAGATTAATCTTATCCAGGATTTCCATAATTTCCATGGCCGTAATAGGGTCAAGATTTCCAGTTGGCTCGTCGGCGATAAGGACTCTCGGATTATTGACAATCGCTCTAGCGATACCGACACGCTGCTGCTCACCAGCACTGAGCTCATTAGGATATCTGTCCTGCTTATCGAGAATGCCGACTAGGTCAAGCACGTATGGGACCTGTCTCCTGATATCCTTGCGCTTAGCATGTACTACTTCCATAGCGAAAGCGACATTTTCATACACAGTCTTCTTTTCAAGAAGTCTGAAATCCTGGAACACCATTCCAATCTTCTGCCTCAGTTCTGGGATCTCCCTTCTGGACAGTCTTGTTATATCCTTACCGGCAACTACAATGGTTCCCTTATCTGTGCTAATTTCATTAAGTATCAGCCTTACAAAGGTTGTCTTACCCGCACCACTCGGTCCAACGAGGAAGACGAAATCGCCTTTCTCAATGCGAACAGTTGCGTTCTCTAGTCCTACGTTGTTGCCATAATGTTTAGTAACATTCTTAAATTCGATCATATGACCTCCTAGATACACCAACAGATTGTAGTATTATACACCAAAAACGCTGAAAAATAAACAAAAGGCACTACAAAAGCACGGTACAGAGTCACTATACCGTGCCATTTTTCAACAAATTCAATCGCAAATCTTCACATAAAAACTGAATAGCGCAAAATATTGTTGTGCGTACTTTGAGAGCCACTACATATCAGCATTTAACAACCACTATAGCTTTTATGTATCAGCTGAATTGCGTAATATTAACTTAAAACCTTGGATAGGAAGTTCTTCGTTCTCTCCTCTGACGGATTTACAAGAACCTCTTCGGGTGTTCCCTGCTCGACGATAACGCCCTCATCCATGAATATGACCTTATCAGCTACCTCCTTAGCAAACCCCATCTCGTGAGTGACCACAATCATCGCCAGACCTTCCTTGGCTAAGTCCTTCATTACATCTAGAACCTCTCCTACCATCTCAGGATCAAGTGCAGATGTAGGCTCGTCAAAGAGCATTATCTCAGGATCCATAGCTAGAGCTCTGGCTATCGCAACACGCTGCTGCTGACCTCCTGATAGCGAACGCGGATAGGCATTAGCTTTGTTATCAAGTCCAACTCGCGTAAGAAGCTCCATGGCTTTTGCTTCAGCATCAGCCTTGCTCACACCTTTAACATTGATAGGTGCACAGGTTACGTTCTCGAGTACTGTCATATGCGGGAAGAGGTTGAAGTTCTGGAACACCATCCCCATCTTAGTTCTGATTTCATTGATATTCTGGCTCGTCACGAGTTCTCCATCGATGTATACTTCTCCGGATGTAGGAACTTCAAGTAAATTGATGCATCTAAGCATCGTGGATTTCCCAGAGCCTGAAGGTCCTACTATGCAGAGCACCTCCGCCTCGCTTACTGTCTGATCGATGCCCTTTAGCACTTCATTATCTCCATATGATTTATATAGCTTCTTAATCTCTATCATTATGCTGCTCCTCCCTCGAGCACTGGTTTGTTTTTCTCTTCCCCTATCTTCTTCTCACTTCCCTTTCCACGTCGCTCAAAAACAGCGATTAGCTTAGAAAGAGGCAGTGTTAGTAGCAGATAAGCTAGTGCTACGCCTATGTATGCTGGAAACGCTTCAAATGTTGCCGCACTGAGCAGTGTACCCTTACGCAAAATCTCATGTACTCCTACATAACTCAGAACAGATGTCTCCTTGATAAGTGTTACAAACTCATTTCCAACCGCTGGAAGTATAATCTTAACAGCCTGCGGAATGATGATAAGTCTCATAGCCATAGTCTTACTCATACCGAGCGACCTCGCTGCTTCCATCTGTCCTTTATCCACAGCCTGGATTCCGCTGCGAATTACCTCAGACATATATGCGGCACTATTAAGCCCACAAACGATTATAGCAGGTATGATTAGGTTTGCCCATTTGAAGTAAAACAGATGTGTTTGTATGAACTCCGGTATTCCATAGGCGAATATAAGCGCCTGCACGAGCATAGGGGTACCCCTAACTATATCGACATATAGCTTTGAGATCCCACTTAAAAATCTATTCTTTGATGTTCTCATGAGAGCAATCAGCAGTCCGACTACCGAGCCTATGGCAACTGATAATACACTTACAAATACAGTTGCGGGAATTCCCTTACATGAAACTAGAAAACCTGTGATATAAGCATCCATTTTGATTCCTTACTTTCTATAATCATTTAACGATATGAATATAGTAGCACCATTTTATCTGTAAATCAATAATTTTCTGTATTTATTTTAGTATATTAGTATATTTATGCAAATAAATGAGCGTACATAATTTCTCATATGAAAAAAACTCACCTTCTGCAAGGTGAGCTTTCGCATTAACTTTTAACAAATAGCATTTACATAGCCTCTGATCTTTTATTTTTAAGAGCAACAATAATTATTGCATATAGCACAGCAATTATACCGAGTGCTGTAAGTCCATATATAACTTTCGTTGCGAAAAATCCTACAGCTATACCTAGAATAAAAGCGCTGTTATTCAGATATCCGCCAAACCAATTCTTACCATACGAGTAGAACATAGGCTTATCGGTCTTAGTTTCCCAGATAGCGAGAGCGATGCCTATAAGTGCAAGAATTGTCCCTACGCCAAAAGATAGTATCATCGGTAGGTCGTTTCCTCCCGTGGCAGCGATGATTAACAATACAGCAAGTCCTACTACAATTAAATATCCAACTCTCTTGATGTTTTTCATAGCGATAACCTCCTTAGAAGATTTAATGTGTAAAAACCTATGCTTAAAGGTTTTATAAATCGTCTGAAGCGCTTCTTTGTATCTTTATGATATCACTTTAATATCATATGTCAATTGTAAGTTCTATTATTATCGCTATTATATTTGTATTTATTCTGTACAATATATTATTTCCATTCGAATATGGATATCAACGCATATAGAGCTATTTCAATTCCAAATGCACATATGCCATGGACTCCATTACTTGCAAAGAAGAAGATGCTTGCTCCTATAACCATTGAGCTATTGATCACCCCGATATTAAATATCGAGCTTCCAGCGCCCCAGAACAGCGGTAGCTCATTCTTTATCTCCCAAAATTCTAACGCGAGTCCATAGATTAAGAAAAATACACCAAGCGTAATCTGAACCTTGTACGGAACCATAAAAGAATATGAAATATTCAAAACCATTCTGACTATCAGTAGAAACATGCCGCATATTATCGTAAAAGCAATATTCTTTCCTCTCCTCAGTTCCATAACGCACCTGCTTTCGTAAATTCTATATTAGAGAGATGTGAAAAAGCGAAGGGCATGCCCTTCGCTTTAATTCTAATATATACGATTTAGACTGTAAATCAGTATTATATAATTATTCCTGTTCAGCCCAAGAATCAAGCTTACCGCTGAGGATCCATAGAACTACACCGAATACGATTACGATTCCACCGAGTAGACCGTAAGCAAAACCGAAGTTCTGTGTTAAAGTCCAAGCATAGATCTTAGGGTAGATGAACTGTGAAATAAATACAGCTACTGGCCATGTTCCTAGAAGAAGTCCTAGAAGCTTAGCTGGAGCAAGCTTGTTGATGAACGAGTTACCAAGTGGTGAGAATACCATCTCTCCAACTGACATCATTATACAAACTAGACCAACCCATAGTACAGAAACCTGACCATGGTCTCCAGCGAGTTTGTCAGCGAATACCATTACGAAGTATGCAAGTCCTAGAAGTCCGCATCCTAGACCAGTCTTCTTGTACATGCTGAGGTCTCCCTGAGGTCTCTTAGCAAGCTTTAACCATACACCAGCGAGAACTGGTCCAAGAACTACACAAGTTAGAGCGTTTACAGAGTCAAACCAAGATGTAGGAATCTTGAAGTTACCAATTACCCAGTTAGCCTTGTTTAGATACTCAGCTCCGTCTCCGTAACCAAATCTGAAGTATGCTGGGAAGTAAGCGAGGTACCATAGCATCCAGAATACCATCGAGAATACGATTACGAGAAGTACAGCTGCAACTCTCTTCTTATCTCCTGCTGTTAGAGGAGCAGACTCTTCGCTCTCCTTCTTCTCAGCAGATACGAACTCTCTCTGGTCCTTCTTGAATGGTGACATACCAGCTTCACCGAGAGCCTTGCCTCCAACTACGAAGAACCAAATAGCATCGATGAATAGGAAGATACCTGTAATCAAGAATATCGTTCTGTAAGTTACGTGAACACCGAACATACCTGTTGTTGCAAGCGGAGCAATGAATGTTGTTCCGATGAACGAACCGATGTTAACGAACGTGTACTGAATAGAGAATGCAGAGTCAAGCTGCTCAGCGCTGTTGAATAGCTGACCTGTGATTCCGGATAGGTTACCCTTGAAGAGTCCTGTACCAACAGCTACGAATACGAACATCACGTATACGAGAGTAAGTGATGTTGCCTTCCATGCAATCATGTAGCCAACACCCATCAGAAGCATACCGATAAGCACGCACCATCTAGGCTTAACCCAACGGTCAGCGATATATCCACCGAACATAGGTGTGATATATGTCCAAGCTACGAATCCTGCGGAAATAGCAGTAGCCTTAACCTGGCCCATGCCTAGACCACCACTTAGTACATCTGCAGCAACCCACATTGCCAAAATGTACTTTACTGTGTAGAACGAAAGTCTCTCAAATGTATAGCCCATGGAGCATACATAGAAGCCAAACGGTCTACCTTTCTTTACACCAGTTTCCATAAAAAACCTCCTAAAGTAATAAAAATATAATTGCAAGTAACGAATATATATTAGGTATTAATATAATACGTTTCGCCAATTGCTCTTGAACCCAATCCCCTCGAGTCCATATGTTATAAAACAATTCATACTATATCACTTATTCATCACATTGTAAATTGAGTTTGTACTAATTTCATATTATTTTGTTAAATTTTTACTAGCTAAAAACAAAATTCGCCCTGAACCTCAGTATTTGCAATTAAAAACGCAATTCCTCTGTGAAGAATATTTCACGAAAGAAATTGCTATTTTTTTAATTTTAGGTTGTTTTGTTAAATTTCAGCTTTATGCAATTACATTCTTAACGGCTTTAACGATATCAGCCTTTGTAAGTCCGTATTTTTCTCTGAGCTCAGCCGGCTTTCCGGATTCACCAAACGTATCCTTCTGTCCTACCATTTCAACTCTCACAGGTTTATTCTTAACCACGACCTCTGCCACTGCACTGCCTAGTCCACCGATAACCGAATGCTCTTCTGCAGTTACAATCGGACCATTCTCTCTAGCTGCGTTTATAATCGCCGTCTCATCAATTGGCTTGATAGTATGCATGTCGATTACACGAGCATAGACTCCTTCACCTGCAAGCTCTTCAGCCGCTTCAAGCGCATCTGATACCATGATTCCAGTTGCGATGATCGTCACATCACTGCCTTCCCGAATTACATTTGCCTTCCCAATCTTGATATCAGAACTCTCATCATAAATCACTGGCACTCCAGATCTGCCCAGTCTAACGTACGCAGGGCCCTCTATATCAACCACTTCATTTAAAAGTTTCTTGGCGCTTACAGCATCAGCAGGATTTACAACGAGCATGCCAGGAATCTCCCTCATAAGCGCAATATCTTCAAAAGTCTGATGGCTCGCACCATCCTCTCCGACTGTAATACCTGCGTGAGTTGCGCATACCTTTACATTTGCATTTGTATAACCAATTGAATTTCTTATAATTTCATATGCCCTGCCTGCAGCGAACATAGCGAATGTACTAGCACACACAACATGCCCCGAAAGTGCAATTCCAGCTGCCTCAGCCATCAAGTCCTGTTCAGCAATACCGCAGTTTACGAATCTCTCAGGATAAGCCTTTGCAAATTCTTTAGTCTTGGTCGAACCGGATAGGTCTGCATCCATTACGATAAGATCATCGCGCTCTCTGCCCTTTTCCACCAGGAATTCTCCGTATGCAGCCCTAGTTGCAATCTTATCTGCCATTAGTTGTCACCTCCAAGCTCTTCTATCGCAGCAGCTAGCTCCTCATCGCTTGGTGCCTTACCATGCCAGCCAGCATTATCTTCCATGAATGATACGCCCTTGCCCTTGTGAGTATGAGCGATAATTGCAGTTGGTACACCTTTAGAGCTCTTCGCTTCCTTAAATGCCGTGGTCAGTTCTTCAAAATTATGACCATCTACGCTTATCACGTTCCACCCAAAGCTCCTAAACTTCTCGTCTACAGGGCACACACACTTTACATCGCTTACCTTGCCATCAATCTGAAGTCCGTTCAGATCAACGATTGCAACTAAGTTGTCGAGTTTCCTATGAGCCGCTTGCATCGCAGCCTCCCACACGATTCCCTCTTGAAGTTCTCCGTCACCAGTGAGCGCATACACTCTACCAGGATTTTTATCAATCTTACCTGCGATAGCCATTCCTACCGCAGCAGAAAATCCCTGTCCGAGCGAGCCTGTCGACATCTCAATCCCAGGAACCTTGTTCATATTAGGGTGTCCTTGGAATTTGCTGCCCACCTGTCTGAGCGTCATCATTTCACTTACTTCGTAAAAGCCTCTCTCCCCGAGTGCTGCATAAAGCGCAGGAACCGCATGACCCTTGGATAACACAAATTTATCTCTGTCTGCCATCTTCGGATTCTTTGGGTCAATATTTAGCTCACCAAAATATAGCGTTGCAAGAATATCAGCAGAAGATAATGAACCTCCCGGATGACCTGACTTTGCGGCATGAATTGCCTTTAGAGCATTGATTCTGATTCTGCGCGCTTTTTCAGCGAGCTCAGCATAGTTGTTAGTATTCACCATATCCTCCTACAATGAAATTTTGAAACTAATTAAGCCGTTTGTGTTGGTATTTAAACAGAAATTGCCTCAAGCTTTATTTCTATATTAATTATTGTTGTTGATAATTTAATTATTATAGTTGTTACCGCTATCATACTCCTATTATGTTAGGAATATCGTTTATACTGCTAAATCTTAAGCACCAGCCTTGCCATCGTAAAATACGTGCCGAGCGCAACCATGTCGGTAAGTGAAGCCATCATTGGGCCGGCGATAAGCGCAGGGTCAATGCCGATTTTCTTAGCAATCATAGGCAGGAGAGCCCCTATGCATTTTGCGATGATAACGATTAATACCATCGACAGGCACACCGTAAGCGCTACCAAAGAGCCGTTATGGTCAAATGCCACTATCCTCATGTAGTTCAAGATGCTGACACATATACCGACTATAATTCCTATGCGAAATTCCTTCCATAGAACTCTAAGAACATCCGATAACTCGAGGTCGCCCGTAGCCATACCTGTGATAATTACTGTAGACGACTGAGTTCCTGAGTTACCACCAGTACCCATTAGCATCGGCATATAAGCTACTAGCGCGATTACTGCGGAAAGCGATTTCTCAAAACTAGCAATCATGCCCCCGGTAAATACATAAGATACCATGAGCACTAGTAGCCATGGCAGTCTAGCCTTGACGTGCATCAAGACGGGTGTATCGAGGTAGTCCTTGTCTGTGTTATCGATGACACCTCCCATACGCTCCATATCCTCTGTGTTCTCTTCTTCGATTACGTCGAGGATATCGTCGAAAGTGATGATTCCGACCAATCTGTCTTCATTATCAACTACCGGTATCGCGATAAAACCGTATTTCTTAAAAAGTTCAGAAGTTTCTTCCTGGTCATCATCGACGTGTGCGAAGATGATGTCTTCTTTCATAATATCGGAGACCTTAGTATTCTCATCTGCAAGAACCAAACTCCTGAGCGATACGACCCCTACGAGTTTACGCCCACCGTCGAGTACGTAGCATGAGTAAATCGTCTCGGAGTTCATTCCCACATCGCGGATATGATCCAGCGCCTCACGCCTCGTCATATTTTTACGCAGATTGATATAGTCCGGCGTCATCAGCGAACCGGCACTGTATTCCTTGTATTTTAGGAAAGTGTTTATCTGTCTTCGCTCATTCTTAGGAGTTTTGTCTAGAATCTTGTCAACGATATTGGCCGGCAGCTCGTCAAGCACGTCGATCATATCGTCGAAATCCAGCTCTTCAATTATGTATTTAATCTCGGGATCAGTGATAATATTGATGATTTCAACCTGATCATCAACGTCAAAGTGTGCGAATACCTCAACAGAAGCACCCTTTGGAAGCGTGCGAAACAGTATGATAGCTGTCTGCATGCTATACTTTCGCATCACTTCTTCAAGTAGCTCAGCAATATCTACTGCGTTGAATTTTAACAGTTCATCCCTACAACGGAAATATTTCTTCTCTTCGAGGAGTTCGAATATCTTTTCTTTGCTTTCTTCAAAAGCCTGTTCTTGGTCAATCAAGTTTGTATTTTCCATTGGCCTTCCTCCTCACTTTAAAATTTAGTACTGCGAATATTTATTATATATCGAAATAGACTTTTCGATAACCCCCTAATATCCGAGCATCGAACGAATTTCGTCTTCTGTTATGATTTTTACACCGAGTTCCGCCGCTGCCTTGTTCTTCGACGAACCTGATTCAGGATTGTTGGTCACGAGATAGCTGGTGTTTTTACTAACGCTTCCTGCAACCTTCCCTCCCTGTGCCTCGATTTCCTTCTTGAGTTCGGTGCGGCTCTTATAATGTTCAAGGCTGCCAGTTATTACAAAGATTTCACCCGACAAAGCTTCCCCGGCCTTCTCATAGCTCTCATCTATGTCGAGTTCGCCCACTAGATCCAAAACGACAGACTTGTTGTGTTCATCTGCAAAGAACGCCTCATAGTCTCTAGCCATGACTTCTCCGATGCCATTTGTGGCTATAAGTTCGTCGTAAGAGAGCGAAGAGATCTTAGCCCATTTATTCTCACAAGCTCTCGCAATCTGAGCGGCGGTCGTAACACCAACTCCAGGTATACCAAGTGCCACAAGAATCCTAGTTGGGACTGTATGACGGGCCTTCTCTATCGATGATGATAATTTATCGTAAGACTTTTTACCGAAACCATCTAATTCTACGATTTCATCCCTATGATTCTCTAGTCGGAATATATCCGCAAAAGACTTGATATAACCGAGTCCTATGAACTTTAGCAAGGTCTGTTCAGATAGTCCCTCGATATTAAGCGCATCCCTCGATACGAATAGCGAAAATCTCTTCACCTGCTTAGCCAGGCAATTTGGATTGGTGCATGTAAGTACCTTTGTGCCGGTCATCAGTTTTATCTCTGTAGTACCATCGCATACCGGACAATGGCTAGGAAGCTCAATATTCCCACTCTTAGTAAGGTTATCGCCAATCTGCGGTATTATCATATTCGCCTTGTATACGGTGATAGTATCACCGATGCCAAGCTTTAGGGTTTCCATTATATTAAGATTATGAACCGATGCTCTCTTAACTGTGGTTCCTTCGAGTTCTACCGGGTCAAATATAGCAATTGGATTTAGCAGCCCAGTTCTCGATGGGCTCCATTCAATTTCACGGAGAATTGTCTCAGCTTGCTGATCTGCCCACTTGAAAGCCAGAGAATCACGCGGAAATTTCGCGGTCGTTCCAAGTGTAGCCGCATATTCTAAATCCTCTAATGTCAGCACGAGGCCATCAGACGGGATCTCAAAGCTATGCACTCTCTCTGCATAATTGTCTATCGCTTCGAAAATACTCTTATTATCTACTTTCACGTATTCAACCACGTCGAAGCCTTGCTCCGCCATCCACTTCATCTGGTTTGATCTAAGGCCTTCATAATCAACTCCATCTGCTTCGCTGAGCGTGAAAGCATAGAACCTAACATTTCTCTCAGCGGTAATTTTGCTATTTAGCTGCCTTACGCTTCCGCTGCATAGGTTTCTCGGATTCTTATACTTTGCATCTGCGTCGTCAATCGCCTCATTGATTCTATCGAATTCCTCATAGGTAATAACCGCCTCACCACGAATTACGGCATGTCCTTTGTAAGGAATGTGCTTTGGTACATTGACAAATACACGTGCATTAGGCGTGATAACCTCTCCGATATCCCCATTTCCACGTGTCACGGCCTTGACTAGCTCTCCTCCCTCATATGTGAGCACAACGGTTAAACCGTCGAGCTTCCATGATAAAAGTCCTTTATGATCTCCAAGCCAAGCCGCGAGTTCCTCACGGCTCTTAGTCTTATCAAGGCTAAGCATACGGCTTCTGTGCCTCTCCTTAGGGAGCTCCGACTGAACTGTGTAGCCGACATTCTTAGTCGGACTATTCAGAGGAGTATACCCCGTCTCCTTCTCAAGCGATTCGAGCTCATCGTACAGCGCATCGTATTCGTAATTGCTCATAATCTCACTAGCCTCGTCGTAGTACGCTGCCGAAGCCTCGTTAAGAGTTTCTATTAACTCCTCTATCCTTCTCTTCTTGTCATCAAGATTCATAATGTCCCCTATTTAATTCTCTTACTGTTAGTGAATTCGTTCCTGTAAATCCCCTTGCCTATGTAGTCACTACTCGACTTTAGTCAGCTTGACGAAGCCCTTGCCAAGCTTTTTAATCCCAACGGAATCAAAGGCAATAGTAAGCGTTTTAGCATCCTGGTCTATGAGCAGACCTTCTCCGAACTTCGGATGGCGAATCCTGTCTCCTGCCTCAAAGCCTTCGTTGCTTATACCCTTGGGAGCCTGTTTCTTAGCGAATTTTAGTGCATCAAATGGTTTAGAGAAGCTGGCATCATAGCCATCCGCACTACCTTCATATCTACCCTTGAACTCTCTCATTCCAAGTATTCCGCCGTCTCCACGGATTCCACCAGCACTAGCCGTTCTTTCTGCAACTGTCGGATCACCCTCTAGGAGATTCGTGTCCATCTCTCGCATAAATTCCGATTCAATCGTAAAGTCTGTCCTACCGTAGAGCATCCTAGTCTGCGCACCTGTTAAGTAAAGCTTTCTCATAGCTCTTGTAATTCCAACGTAACAGAGCCTACGCTCCTCCTCCATCTTGCTCGGATCATCCATAGATGTTGATCCTGGGAACAAACCGTTTTCCATACCCGGCATAAACACCACTGGAAATTCAAGTCCCTTAGAGCTATGTAGCGTCATCATCACAACCGCATCTTCGCTCTCATCTCTATTATCTATGTCCGACAGCAGTGCGATTCTCTCGAGGAACGACTGGAGCAAGGTGGGTTCTTTTACATCAAATCCATCTTCTCTTAGCCTATCTCTCTCCTCTCTGAACTCGTCTTCTTCATCTGTCAGCACTGAGCCTGCTGCTTTCTCCTCGAATTCTGCTATCACCGATCGTAGCTCCAGGATGTTCTCTATCCTCGCATCCGCTTCTACTGTGTTTTCTGCTTCGAGTGCTGTCAGATAACCTGAGCGTCTAATCAGATTGTCATATATATCTGAAAGCTCCATGTTATCCTGTTCAGCTCCTAGTTCATCGAGCATCGTAACTAAATCTTCTACTGCAGCTCTCGATTTCCTTGACAGCGAACCCAGAACCTCCTGCTCCTTGAGCGCTTCAAATATGCTGAGCTTATATGCCTTGGCATATGAAACTATTCCGCCGAGGCTCTTCGGCCCAAGCCCCCTCTTAGGTTCGTTTATTATCCTCGCCATAGCCACGTCATCACTGGGATTTTCGACTAGGTGCATGTATGACATCACATCTTTGATTTCCTTGCGGTCGTAAAATCTAGTGCCGCCTAAAACCCTATACGGGATGCCTCTAAATGAAAACTTTTCTTCGAACGGTCTAGACTGTGCATTCTTTCGGTACAAGATGGCCATATCATTAAACGGAATACCCTCTTCATCATGCAAACGCTGAATTTCACCGCCTACATACCAAGCCTCTCGCTGTTCATCCTCGAGTCTTCGGTACGTTATCTTGCTGCCTTCATTCCTGTCCGTCCAAAGCTCTTTCGCCTTACGGTTTCTATTGTTAGCAATGACAGAGTTAGCTAAATCTAGTATGTTGGCATCAGACCTGTAGTTCTGCTCTAGTTTGACGACCTTGGTTTCAGGAAAATCCTTCTCGAAGTCGAGAATATTCCTAATATCTGCACCTCTCCATTGATAGATACATTGGTCGTCATCACCGACCACGCATAGATTATGGCTCTTCTCCGCCAAAGCATGTATGAGTTTATACTGAAGATAATTTGTATCCTGATACTCGTCTACCATTATATATTTAAATCTCTGCTGATAATACGAAAGCACCTCACTACTCGCTTCAAACAGCTTTACAGCATTCCAGAGGAGGTCATCAAAATCCATAGCGTTATTCTGCTGTAGATCTTCCATGTATCTCGCATATACCTTTGCGACCGTCTCGGCTTTGAAATTCATAGAGTTGTTCTCTATATAATCGTCGGGATCTTCCTCAGCCTCCTTACAAGAGCTTATTACACTCCCAAGGTACGAAACTGGATAAATCTTTTCATCAATCTTAAGGTCTTTGACGATTCTTTTGAGAAGAGCCTTCTTGTCTGACTCGTCGTATATCGAAAATCCGTTTTTAAATCCAAGAACGTCCCCGTGATTTCTGAGTATACGAACACACATGGCGTGAAATGTCATCACCCACATGCCTCGAGTACCTCCAGTCAGCGACTCAATCCTATCCTTCATCTCCCCGGCAGCTTTATTTGTAAATGTAACAGCCAAGATATTATAAGGGCTTACTCCCTTTTCTAGCATGTATGCTATACGGTGAGTCATCATAGTGGTCTTCCCGCTTCCTGCACCTGCCAAAATCAGCAGTGGTCCCTCCATATGCTTTACCGCTTCTTGTTGCTCTTTATTAAGTCTGCTCAGATCCATTTTTCTCAACTTTCTTCCATAAAACAATTACTTTTAATTTTATCATAGTGCCCTGCATTAATCTAATATTAAAAATCTGTCAAAGTATTGAATAATCATCATTCTGACTTTATTTATAGCGCATTTCTGCATATTGTATACACGTTGACAGCGTATTATCAGAGTGCTAAAATTCAACTATATGGTGCAGAGGCACCAGAATTTATACATTTTTATATTGTATTTTTTGTAAGGAGTTTAAAATGGCTAATATTTCACAAAAGTACATCGACATCGCTAAGAAGAACTATCCAAACGAGCCTGAGTTCCTTCAGACTGTAGAAGAAGTTCTACTATCAATCGAGCCAGTTCTTGAAGCTCATCCTGAGTATGAGAAGGCTGGTCTTGTAAAGAGACTCATCGAGCCTGAAAGAATGATTTCGTTCAGAGTTCCTTGGGTTGATGATAATGGTGAAGTTCAGGTTAACAGAGGATACAGAGTGCAGTTCAACAGCGCTCTAGGACCATATAAGGGTGGTCTAAGATTCCAGGCTAACGTATACCCAGGAATCCTTAAGTTCCTCGGATTTGAGCAGATTTTCAAGAATTCCCTAACAGGACTTCCAATCGGAGGTGGTAAGGGTGGTTCTGACTTCGATCCAGCTGGAAAGTCGGATGCAGAAGTTATGAGATTCTGCCAGAGCTTTGCCACAGAGCTCTATAGACACATTGGACCTAACATTGATGTTCCTGCAGGAGACATGGGTGTAGGCGGCAGAGAAATCGGTTACATGATGGGTCAGTACAAGAGAATTACTAAGGAGTACGATGGAACATGGACTGGTAAGGGAACTACAAACGGCGGACTAAACGGAAGAACCGAAGCTACTGGTTTCGGTATCGTATTCTTCGCTAGAGAGGTCCTCAAGCACTTCGGTGATTCCCTAGAAGGAAAGACTGCAGTTGTTTCCGGATTCGGTAACGTATCTTGGGGAACAATCACTAAGCTAGTTGAGCTAGGTGCTAAGCCAATCACAATTTCTGGACCAGACGGATACATCCTCGACGAGGAAGGAATCACAACACCAGAGAAGATTGACACGCTTCTTGAGCTACGTAATTCCGGCAAGAACGTTTGCGCACCTTACGTAGAGAAGTTCCCTAACGCTAAGTTCATCCCTGGAAAGAGACCTTGGGAAGTTAAGGCTGACCTTTACCTACCTTGCGCAATGCAGAACGACATCACTATGGATTGGGCTAAGGAAATGGTTGCTAACGGAGCTAGATACCTCATTGAGGGAGCTAACATGCCTACAACAAACGAGGCTGTTCAGTACCTCATGGAGAATGGCTGCGTAGTTGCTCCTGCCAAGGCCGCTAATGCTGGTGGAGTTGCTTGCTCTTGCCTCGAGATGGCACAGAATGCTGAGCACCTCATCTGGAACAAGGAGAGAGTATACGACGAGCTAGAGAACATCATGGTTCACATCTTCAAGATCACAGAGGAAGCTTGTGCTAAGTACAACCTCGGTGAAAACCTCGTAGCTGGCGCTAACATCGCTGGATTCGAGAGAGTTGCAGAAGCTATGATGATGCAGGGCATTGTATAAGCTCTGATACTCGGAGATATAACACCAAACAATTAATGGGGGATGCATAAGCATCCCCCATTTTTCGTTATGATTTGCTGCTCATGTGACCTATATGTGATCTATAGGTGCTTTAGCTATCTCTTAATCACTCTAGTTATCACTTATCCACTCTAGCTGATTCTTAGTCAACCTAGTTGTCCTTTAGCTGCTCTAGCTATATCTATAGAGCACCTACTAGATCAATTCCAGGCTTCAGTGTTGCTGCGCCCGGAGCCCATCTAGCCGGGCACACCTGATCACCATGCTCAGCTACGAACTGGCTAGCTTGAAGCTTTCTGAACAGCTCTTCTGCATTTCTTCCAACATTTCCTGCATTCACTTCATATACTACAATCTTTCCCTCAGGATTTACTATGAAGCTTCCTCTTTCCGCAATGCCTTGATCTTCGATCAGAACTTCAAAGTCCCTTGCGAGCGCCTGCGTAGGATCAGCGAGCATCGGATACGTAATCTTGCCAATACTCTCCGAATTATCGTGCCATGCCTTGTGCACAAAGTGAGTATCACAAGATACTGAATATACCTCGCATCCAGCTTTCTGGAACTCTGAATACTTTAGCTGAAGATCCTCGAGCTCCGTTGGGCACACGAAAGTAAAATCAGCTGGGTAGAAAAAGAAAACGCTCCACTTTCCTAATATATCCGCTTTAGTAATAGTTTTAAACTCATCATTCACATAAGCCTGAGCTGAAAAATCTGCTACCTCTTTATTAATTAAAGACATACCAATATCCTCCTTTATATAGTTAGCTATCTCTAACCTTTGCATTTATCAAAAGGCAGGCTGTGAATTACATACCTGCCCGTAAATGCAGAAATATTTTCAAGAGAGTTAGTCCCCTCTTACTCACAATATAACCTTTGATATTGTGAATGTCAATCCTTTTTTTCGATTACGCAATTATATATCGCGCTATCGATATTCATCATTCTTTTTGCATAGTTCATACCTCTATATCAACCTATTAGTGCCAAATATCACTCCACCTGCTCATTTTTAATTGATGATTTTAACGATTAAAATTATATATGATGCTGATAAAAAATTGTCAATATCAAAATTTATTTTTATTTTATAAACTATGTACTCATTTGCATATAAGACTTATCGCCTTCTGTCGCTCTTTACAACCCTTAAAATTCCAATATTTTTAGATTTTGTTTACAATATAATCTAGTTGCTTTCTTTTCAAAATAATGTCAATATATTAACAAAGAGCAGGTGTTCTCACTTTCTCGCAGAAGGCTTGCATACAAAACACTTAATGACATTAAAAAAAATCAAAAATGGAGGTAACACAATGAAAGGCTTTGCAATGCTAGAAATTGGTAAGACTGGCTGGATTGAAAAGGAGCGTCCAAAATGTGGACCACTTGATGCTATTATCAAGCCACTAGCTTTATCCCCTTGCACTTCTGATATTCACACCGTATGGGAAGGCGCACTCGGAGACAGACACAACATGATTCTAGGTCACGAAGGCTGTGGAGTTGTCGAAGAAGTTGGTGAGCTCGTCAAAGATTTTAAGGTTGGGGACCGTGTAATGGTTGCTGCTATAACTCCTGATTGGTCTTCCCTAGAAGCTCAGGGCGGATACCCTATGCACTCCGGCGGAATGCTATCAGGCTGGAAGTTCTCAAATTTCAAAGACGGTGTATTCGGTGAGTACTTCCATGTTAATGATGCAGACGGCAACCTCGCACATATGCCAGAGGCTGTTTCGCCAGAAGAAGCTTGTATGCTATCCGACATGGTTCCTACTGGATTCCACGGTGTCGAGCTTGCAGATATTCAGTTTGGAGACACTGTGCTAGTTAACGGAATTGGACCTGTTGGTCTGATGAGTGTTGCAGGCGCAAACCTAAGGGGTGCTTCAAGAATCATCTGCGTAGGAACAAGACCTGCTTGCAGGGAAGCTGCTAAGAAGTATGGTGCAACTGATTTTATCAGCTATAAGGAAGGATCAATCGATGAGCAGGTTCTTGAACTAACTGGTGGCAAAGGAGTAGACAAGGCTATCGTTGCTGGTGGCGGAGTTGAATCCTTCGATCCTATCATCAAAGCTCTTAAGCCAGGTGGAAAGATTGGTAACGTAAACTACCTGGGTTCTGGCACCTACGTAACAATTCCTCGTGTTGAGTGGGGATGCGGAATGGGTCACAAGATGATCACAGGTGGACTAATGCCTGGTGGTAGACTAAGACTCGAGAAGCTCGCTAGCCTAATCGAAGTTGGCAAGCTCGATGTTAGACACCTAATCACACACAGATTTGATGGCTTTGAGCATGTTGAGGATGCGCTTATGCTCATGAAGGATAAGCCTGCTGACCTAATCAAGCCAGTTGTTAATATCGGCAAATAGAGCTGAATTCCCCGGCCCTGATGGATGTCTTAGGGCATTTCCCCTGCGGCCGGGGTTTTAATTTATTCAAAACGGAACTATTGTGAAAAGGATTGCATTTTATGAAGGTACTGATTATTTCCGGCTTTCTAGGAGCTGGGAAGACCACGTTTATCAAGGCGATGTCGGATATATTAAATCGAGATTTCGTAATCCTCGAGAATGAATATGCGTCTCTTAATGTTGATGAAGATATTCTAAAGGAAGAATCGGAACTCAGCGTATGGGAGCTCACGGAAAAGTGCATATGCTGCACTGGAAAGACCGATTTTGCTTTGAACATACTTACAATTGCGAATTCTATCGCCCCAGAGTATCTCATCGTTGAACCCACTGGCGTCGGATATCTTTCTAATGTAATAAACAATATTTCGCAGATTGAATATGAGCAGATTGAAATGCTGGCACCGATTACTATTATCGATCCAAATAAGTTTTTCGAACATATGCGTAAATATCAAGAACTACTTACCGACCAGATAAAGTGTGCAGATACTATCATCTTATCAAAATGCGATAAGTCGGTCGATGTTGATATAGAGGCAGTTGTTTCTAAGGTAAAAGCTATTAACTCTGATGCAAATGTTATCAGCAAGCATTATAGCAATTTGCCACAGTCTACATGGGAGGAGTTTCTGCTTCGAAAGAGAGATGGCAGCATTGAGATTCCTAAAATTCAGGAAGAAACTGAGTTCGAGAGTATCAGTGTTCCAAACGCAGAGCTTCCTTCTATTGGCGATATTGTATTCTTCCTAGAGGATCTGATCAAAAAGAGATACGGGAATATCATTCGTGCCAAAGGCACTATGGCTGTTTCGGACGCCTTGATTAGATTCGATGTCTCCGATGGTAACTATGCTATTTCTCAGGCGGAACCAGAGTCAAAGCGAGGTTGTGTGTTTATCGGTGATGATATCAAAGCTGGTGATTTAAGAATTAAATTACTACCTATCATCTTTGAACGACCTTGCTTTGGTGAACTGAGAAAAGCAGCCACCAAATAAAAGAAGTGAGCATTTAAGCTCACTTCTTTTATATTTATGACTATTTAGGATGTAATTTATATAGAGCTTGGTCTTATAGGATGTCTATTACCTCGCCTGAAAGTGCTTTATTCATACTTCTAACCGCACAGAATTTCCCGCACATACTACAAGTATCGGAGTGGTCTTCCTCTGGCATTCTTGACTCTCTAATTGCTTTCGCCGTCTCTGGATCAAGCGCCTCTAGCCACTGTGCATCCCAGTCGAGCTTTCTTCTAGCCTTCGCCATTCTATCGTCCTGGTCACGGGCTCCAGGAATCCCCTTGGCAATATCTGCGGCATGAGCAGCTATTTTACTAGCGATGATGCCGTCATGAACGTCATCTACATTTGGCAGTGCAAGGTGTTCTGCCGGTGTAACGTAGCATAGGAACGCAGCGCCAGACCAGGCAGCAATAGCACCTCCTATAGCAGCTGTAATATGATCATATCCTGGAGCAATATCTGTAACGAGAGGTCCGAGCACATAAAATGGCGCACCCTTACACAAAGTTTCTTGAACCTTCATGTTCGCCTCAATCTGATCCATTGGCACATGTCCTGGACCTTCAATCATAACCTGTACGTCCCTAGCCCACGCTCTATCTGTCAGCTCACCAAGTCTAATCAACTCCTCAATCTGACAGTTATCCGTTGCATCAGCGAGACATCCCGGTCTACATGCATCACCAAGGCTTATCGTTACATCGTGTTCACGGCAGATTTCTACGATTTCATCGAAGTACTCATAGAATGGATTTTCTTCACCCGTCATGGTCATCCATGCAAATACAAGGCTTCCGCCTCTGCTGACTATATTCATCTCTCGAGTACCGTTCTTAATCTGCTCAATCGTCTTGCGTGTTATTCCGCAGTGCAGAGTTACAAAATCCACTCCGTCTTCAGCATGCATCCTGATGACATCTAGGAAATCCTGTGCAGTGAGAGTATTTAAATCTCTCTGATAATGGATTACAGAATCGTATACCGGAACTGTTCCGATCATCGCTGGACATTCGGTGCAGAGCTTCCTTCTAAAGGGCTGCGTGTCACCATGGCTTGATAAATCCATGATTGATTCTGCACCGAGCTCAACCGCCCTCATAACCTTCTTCATTTCAATATTGTAGTCCTTGCAGTCCCTGCTTATGCCGAGGTTTACGTTCACCTTCGTCCTTAGCATTCCTCCAACACCATTTGGATCGATTGATGTGTGATGTATATTTGCCGGTATAACCATCTTGCCCTCTGCAAGCAGCGGAAGCAGCTCATCCACTGAGCGATTTTCTTTTGCTGCAACAGTTTCAAGCTCTGGTGTAACTATACCCATTCTTGCTGCTTCTATTTGTGTCGAATAAGTCCTTGTCATTTCTTCCTCTTTTCCGCCTTTTTCAGGCCATTAATAACAATTGTAAATTGCCCTTTCCCATTTCCCTTTAAATTTCTTTCATTGTCTCACGAGCGCTCCGTGATCTATCGAGCCATTACCCGTTCCTATGCGCATATCACTCTTAAGAGCTGTTGTCACGTATTCCTTGCCTATTTCAATAGCTGCTTCAAGTGTGTGCCCTTTCGCCATATTTGCTGCTATTGAGCTGGATAGTGCACATCCCGTCCCATGTGAACTTGTTGTCTCTACCCTGTCGCCTATGAACTCAGTAGTGCATCCCATCATGTTCTCATCACTAGCAGTCCACAGATAATCCGTAGCACTACTGCCTTCAGCATGACCGCCTTTGATGAGTACACTGCAGCCACACCTCTGACCTATGAAACATGCTAGCTCGGGCGCTGATAGATTTGCTGCTTTACCATAAATCTCTGTTTGAGATTGAGGTTTAGACTGAGGTTGAGACTGAATTTTAATTCGAGATATATCTTTAGATTGTACTTGAGCTTGATATTGCATCTGCCCATCATCTTCCAACTTAAGGTTTTGACATCCTATAATCTCGCATATTCTCTTAGCTTCCGGCAGGTTAGGTGTCACGAGCGTCGATAACGGAAAGAGCTTTTCTATCATGGATTTCATCACTTCTTCGCTCGCAAATGCTGCTCCGCTTGTCGGGGCAATTACGGGGTCAACGATTACATTTTCAAGGCTATGCCGCTTAATTAGACCCACTATTACATCGACCTGCTCGGCCGAAACAATCATGCCAATCTTTGTAGCTTCCGGTTTTATATCGGATATAACCTCATCAATCTGTCTATATAAGAATTCAGTAGGCACTGGCATAACATCAGATACGCCCAAGGTGTTTTGCACCGTAAGGCCGGTGACTACCCCCATCCCGTAGCAGTTCTCTGCAAATATAGTCTTGATATCTCCCTGAATGCCCGCTCCGCCGCTTGGATCACTGCCAGCGATCGATAGAACAGTCGGAATTTTCATATCCCCGACCTCAACTTTTCGTGCTGCAGCTTATCAGCCATGTTTCTTAAATCCTCTGCGCTTTTCTTGATATCCTGCGTGCCGAACAGAGCCGAAATAACTGCGACCCCCGCAAGATGACGACCTGCTAGTGTACCGATATTATCGATATCGATGCCGCCGATTGCGACAACGGGGATTTTTACCGACGACGTAATCAGGTTGTATACATCAAGGCTAGGTAGCTTAATTGCATCACCCTTTGAATTAGAACCAAAAGCAGCTCCTACACCTACGTAATCAGCACCTTCGGCTTCTGCAGCGAGAGCCTCCTCGAGATTGTGTGCAGTTGCACCGATAATCTTTTCCTCTCCAAGAAGCTTCCTTGCCTCAGCTATTGACCCGTCGCTCAGACCTAAGTGGACACCACTTGCATCTGACACTTTACAGATTTCTATATCATCGTTGATTATCAGTGGAACTCCTGCTTCGTCGCAGATAGGCTTAATCTCGGAAATCATCTTGAGTATCTGTTCTTTATCTAAATGCTTCTCTCTAACCTGCATACACGTCATACCGCCATCAATCGCTTGCATGGTGGCTTCTCTATATGTAATCCCTTGCAGAGTTTCACCTCCGAGTATTCCATATAGTCTCAGCTTTTCGTGCAAGGATGATTTCTTTAATACTTGTTTAACCATTTTTTTCATAGTTTTAACTCCTAATGTAACGCTATGACATTTCGTGCAATAAAAAATGTGTAACACCCTAGCTTGGGTATTACACATGTAATTCAGCACTCTCCCTCCGTTGGCATTATCCAAATCAGGTTCAGAGTCGTAATGTATTTCACCATTACCTCTCAGCGATACCGCTCCCCTTGCTCGTTGTATTCTCTTGTTCACCTAATAATTATATATCAGCGGTGTATGCATTTCAATACATTAGTAACCGAATATTATTATATTCACTAACAATCCACACTTTATGGCTATAAGCTCTGAAGTGCGTCCTTGATAATTGCAGGTAGCTTTCTACACTTAGCCTCAGATATTGATGCAATTGACACTCTCACGCCCTTGTCCATCGGTACGCAGTACACATCACTCTCCTCAAGCTTTGCACTTAATGCATCTGGATTTTCGCATGGAATAGATACGAAAAAGCCTGCTCTAAACGGTACTATTTTGAGATTAACTTTCTTAGCTTCCTCTTCAAAAGCTCTTCCGCGCGCCAGCAGCATATCACGGAATTCCTTGCGTTCTTCGTCTACCTTCGCCAGCAGTTCTTTATCACTATAAATCTTTGCGATTACTTCCTGTGGTCCACGAGGCGAGTTTGACCATGTGGATCTGCTTGAATACGAGCATACCTTTACGAACTCATCTGCGATTTCTTCACTATCAGCTAGACAAATCAGTGCCGCACATCTAAACCCGTAGAAGGTGAACGTCTTTGAAGTGCTGTATGCAAGTAGTGGTAGTACGTTGCTTTTAAGCTTTTCAAGCTCTGGAATAAACTCTCTAACCTTCTTCTCATCCCCAGCAAAATCGATATATGCTATGTCTACAACTAATGCTACTACCTTGTCATCTGGCACCCTGTTAAGAATCTCAATTACACTCTTCCATTCTTCAAGAGAAAGTGAATATCCCGTAGGGTTATTCGCAGGAGTATTGAGAATCAGAACTAATCTATCCTGTATACGTAGCAGCTTGTTCACCTTATATTCGAAATCAGCTAGATTAAATTTACCATCCTCATCGAACATTTCAAAAGTCTCAAAACCACGTCCCTGCTCTGCCGCAATGTTTTTATAGTTAGGCCAGCACCAGTTATGAGTCAAAATCTTATCTCCTGGGCAAGAATAATTCGCAATGGCATTTGTAAGCGAGCCTGTACCTCCTGGCGTTGAAACTATCCCTATATGTCTAGATGTTTCATAACCACCTAGTGCTGCCTTTATTGCCGCCTCCTTAAACCCTGGAGTTCCTGCAATTGGAGCATATTCAGCGTACTGTGATGGTTCAAGGCTCTTCACCGCTTCATCCACAGAAGATAGCACGATTAAATTCCCCTCATCATCAAGCAAAGCTCCAATAGTTGCATTTGCAACATTTTCGTGCCCTTTCTCCTTTATAGCTGCTTTCGCTCTGCCACTAATTCCAAATACCTTATCTTGCTTCGGAATCTCTCTGCCATTTAATGCTGCTAAACCCATCTTTTCACCTTTCCTTCGTATGCGTCCGATCTCCATCATCTTAATATTGAACCCCTTATCGCTAAACTTCTCCTCATACTCAGTCATGATATTGTCCTCATTATAAGGCGAAGCATGCAAATCCCTAGTGAATTCTCGAATCCTTAAATCCGATGCAATTACTTCATTTATCGAGTAGTTGAACAAATCGGTGTTGTCGGTCTTGAACCTAACGACCCCATCTTCTTTAAGTACGTCGAAATACTGCTTGAGCTTGCCACGGTAAGTTAACCTCTTCTTGGCGGAGTAGTTCTTTGGTAGTGGATCACTGAAATTAAGATAAATTCCGTCTAGTTCGCTATCGACAAACCATTCGTGTAGGTTCTCGATAAACTCTGGAATGAACACGACATTAGTCAGTCCAAGCTCATGCACTTTTTCCATGGCGCGGAGAAGTACACTCTTGTGACCTTCTACAGCGATGAAGAAATTATCTGGTTCACGGGAAGCAAGCTTAGAGATAAACCTGCCTTTGCCGCAGCCAACCTCCATATAAATTCCTTTGCTTTCACCTGCACGCTCTCCCCATTTTCCGCGTATCTCTGCTGGATTATATACCAATATATCTTCAAATCTGGCATATTTCTCTTCCAGATTTTTCACTTTTCTCTGTCTCATATATTCTCCTGTTTTATATAGATTATATGGTTAAAAACCTGCTGGCAACAAGCACCCCGAGGAATATTATCAGCATCAGTGCCGCCACTACATCACGCTTCTCAAATCTAGTCTCATTAAGTTTCGTCCTGCCGTTACCACCTCGATAGCACCTTGCCTCCATAGCTAGCGCAAGGTCTCCCGCAATCCTAAACGAACTCACGAAAAGCGGCACTATTATCGGAATCATGCTCTTAGCTCTCTGTATTATATTCCCAGATTCAAAGTCCGCACCTCTTGATTGCTGCGCCTTCATGATTTTATCCGCCTCATCCATTAATACAGGGATGAATCTGAGCGCAATTGTCATCATCAGCGCGATCTCATGTGCAGGAAGACCAAGTCTAGAGAACGGACTGAGGAGCTTCTCAATACCATCTGTTAATTCAGTCGGTTTCGTGCAAAATGTCAGGAGCGAAGTGCCTATAATCAGCAGCACCAGTCTTATGCCCATAAATGCAGCCCTATATAGGCCTTCATAGGTAATCTTCAGGAATTTCCACTGCCACAGTATGGTTCCATCCATCATAAATATGTTAAGAATCATAGTGAATGCAATGATTAACACTATCGCCTTAAGCCCCCGTACCATGTACGAGAACGGAACACGCGACAGCTTAATTACTATTCCAACTGCAACCGCCGCAATTGCAAATCCCCAAAGCTTATTTACCAGAAAAAGACCCACGAGATACGCAAATACACCGAGCACCTTAGTGCGCGCCTCCAGCCTATGAATCGGAGATTCCACCGGATAATACTGACCAAGTGTTATATCTTTAATCATACTACCTTTGCCTCTCCTTTAACTGCTCCGCGATGCACTTAGCAGCTTCTCTCTCTTCAAAAATAGGCTTGAACTCAAGACCCAGCTTCTCAGACACTTCATATAGAATCTCTGTCACTGGCGGTACACTAAGACCCATGCTCTTTAGCTCACTAGCCCTTGCAAATACTTCTTTAGGGCTTCCGTTCATCACCAGTTTTCCGCCATTCATAACGATGATACGATCAGAGAGTTCGGCTATATCTTTCATGTTATGTGATACGAATACCACAATTAAGTTTCTTTCCTGTCTAAGCCTCTTAATCACTTCAAGCATATCACGCTTGGATGCGGGGTCGAGCCCAGCCGTTGGTTCATCTAGTATAAGAACCTTTGGCTTCATCGCTAGTACACCAGCGATGGCAACTCTACGTTTCTGCCCACCGGATAGCTCAAATGGCGATTTCTCAGCCACAGCATCGTAGTCGAGTCCGAGCAATTCGATAGACTCCCTTACTATGCCAGGAATCTCATCTTCGGGCACGCCGAGGTTTCTCGGTCCAAAAGCCACGTCTTTTGCAACGGTCTCCTCAAAGAGCTGATACTCAGGATACTGAAATACAAGCCCTACATTTTTACTTATATCAACCTTCTTGACTGAACCGTCTCCGATATTCATATCAGAGACAATTATTTCTCCCGAATGAGGCTTCAGCAATCCGTTCATATGCTGAAGGAGCGTCGACTTTCCAGAGCCGGTATGTCCAATTATGCCTATGCATTCTCCATCGGCAACTTCAAACGAAACATCATCCAGCGCTACTGTCTCCCCAGGAAGTCCTTTTGAATATATATGTGTTAGATGTCTTGCAATTATCGACATAAAGCGTCCACCAAATCGTCCTTATTTATAACCTCATGCGACAGACTAATTTCATTCTCAATGAGTTCATTTCTCAGTAAGACAGCAGCTGGAATCTCGAGTCCTGCCGACTCAATTAGATTTGTATCGGCAAATACATCTTCCGGCACACTGTCAGCGAGGAGCTTTCCAGACTTCATGACTAGCACGCGATCTGCTTCTGCTACCTCTTCCATAAAATGTGTAATTAATATAATCGTAATCCCCTGATCATTTAGTTCTCTGATTACCTTCATAACCTGACTTCGCCCTTTGGGATCGAGCATTGCAGTAGGCTCATCGAAAACTATGCAATCCGGTCTCATAGCTACCGCTCCAGCAATTGCAATTCGCTGCTTCTGTCCTCCAGAGAGTTTATGAGCTTCACGATTTCGGTATTCGTACATGCCCACTGATTTCAGTGCATTATCTACTCTTTTTCGGAGCTCTGGATTCTCGATCCCTATGTTTTCAGGACCGAATGCCACTTCATCTTCAACCATGGAGGATACAATCTGATTATCAGGATTCTGAAACACCATGCCTATTTTCTTTCTAATGTCCCAAATTAAATCATCATCATTAGTATCCATCCCATCGACAAGAATCTCGCCTTCAGTCGGTAATAGAAGCCCGTTAAGGCATCTTGCAAGCGTGGATTTACCGGAACCATTAGATCCAGCAATAGAGATGTATTCGCCACGCTTAATTTCAATAGAAACATGATCAATTGCAGGGCATAGATTATCATCGCCCTGCTCCTTAGAGTATCTATAAACTAAGTCTTTTACTTCGATAAAATTAGCCATAATACCTCCAAGTTTTAATTATATATTAGTGCCAAAAGTATGGCAACGAAATGAGCAAATTGTCAGTAAATAAATAAGCCGAAGGCTACGCCTTCGGCTTTGTTCGCAATGGCTACAACGAACGTTTTCAGATGTATCAAGAACTCCCCTATTCCTGATACTTAAAATCTGTATTTCAACCCTTTTCACTTATTGACAAGATGATTATAGTAGACTGTATTTCAATTGTCAACAATTCATTTGTACATTTTCACAAACTTAATGTGTACCACCGCTTTGTTATTGTAATATTTACTATTTTATTTATAAATTATCCCCATTGGTATCCAATTTTTCTATTTTTTGCTTTTTCATAGATTAGCTTTGCAATTACAAGATCAAGTATTCCAAGCCCTACATTCTTAAATATAATGATCTCATCATCAGACTCTCTGCCGCTTATCTCCCCAAGCGCATACTCTCCTATATCTCCCGTGAGTCCCTCTAATGAAACTAATCCTTTCCTAAGAGGGATTTGTATATCTGCTGACTCAGCAATACAAGCATCCTTAGAGTCGAAGTATATCTTATCCGCTAGCTTAAAGAGCTTTGGATCAATCTCATTCATCTCAGCTGTATACGACCCCACGCCACTTATCACAGCTCCCTTCTTTACTCTATTTGCATCGAATACTGGCTCCGTAGAAACAGTCACTACTACTATGACATCGGCACCATCTACAGCTTCATTTGCATCATCGTATGCAATCAGCTTAGCACCGCTGTCTTTGAATCTCTCAGACATCTCTTCAGCGAACTTCTCCGTCTTGGCAAAGTCTCTAGCTGCAATTCTAACCTCATCTAGATTACATGCCGCCAGCATAGCTTCAAGCTGGCAGTCCGCCTGGCCACCAGTTCCAATAAGACAGCCAATCTTTGCATCATTCCTTGCAAATAATTTAAAAGCTGCGCCTGACGCTGCTCCTGTGCGGAACTTAGTGATAAAGCTACCATCCATCAGAGCTAATACTTCCCCGTTCTTGTCATCCATGAGTAGAACCTGCCCAATAGTTGTTGCTTCACCACGCTCTCTATTACCCGGAAATATGTTTACGATTTTAATGCCCGCCGCTCCAAGCTTTGAGCTATAAGCTGGCATAAACGCAAAGTTACCTCTTCCTTCATCAGCAGCGATAACTTGACGAAGCGGTACAACTGCGTTCCCACTAGAAAAAATCTTATATGCCTCGATATTTGAATCTATAGCATCGTTCATATCGAAAACTTTTCTTATGTCTTGTTCATTAAGTAGTAACATTGTGTCCTCCTTTATTTTAGCTTTATCTCGGCAACTACTGGATTATGATCGCTATTTTTAAAACCAAGATCCACCGTTTTGCAATAACTCATCTCTATGTTAGATGAATAAATCATTCCATCAATTACATAATACTGGAACTTTAATTTATTCGCACCTTTTAGCGGTTTATCCAAGGATCTGCATGTAGGCGTGGTACTATCCATAACGAAGTTTAACGAGGAATCATACTCACTAATATCTATTATACCTGGTTTCCATAATCCTTTTTGCACCTTATATTCGTTTGTATCCACATTATTAAACGTCTGATTGAAATCACCCGCAGCGATTACGTAATTGCCTTTCGCGGCTTCCTGCTTAAGTATCCTGTTCAATGCTCGAGTCTGTGCCTTTTTGCCTGCACCTTTGTCATATGCTTCTAAATGCAGATTAATATATACAAGTTCCTTACCGGTTCCCTTGACCTTAGTTCTGGATATAAGTAGGCAGCGCTTGAGGTTTACCGTTCTTACTGGCCAAGTAAACGAAACAGGCAAACTCACACGCTTTGCAGAATTAGCTTTAAGTCTTGAAATAGTCATTATGCCGCTATCCATTTTGCCAAGAGGAGGTATCGGGTATGGCACAAAAGCCGCTTTATAATTCCTCGCATAGTAGTATTCGCTTCCATCCATGGCTTTCCCAAGCTTTTCAACTTGGTTTATGTAATATGAGCGTCTTGAATCCTTATCCACTTCCTGAATCATGGTTATATCCGGAGATTGTTTGCGTATCTCGCCAGAAATTGATTTAATATTTTTCTTAACGCGATTTTTACTAGAAGTTAAAACATGATTGCCTCCGTCCATAAAGAAGTCTGCATTGTCGCCTAGAGCTCCATATCCTATATTCCAAGACATCATCTTGATTGAATCGCCTTTTTTTACTCCTTTAGACGAATTCCCATAAATTCTTATTCTTTCAACCTTATCAGGCTTATATTCAGTTAAAGATATAAATGCTATAAGTCCTGCAAAGGTAATAGCTATAATCAATACGATTATAAAAATTGCCTTAAAAAATCTTTTCATCGGCGATCTTTTCATCGGTCCACTATGCATTTTAAAGTTCTCCTTAGCTC
>ERZ773007.19-NODE-19-length-89558-cov-5.753204_pt1 | contig 89558 bp, 77 predicted proteins | sample MGYA00580665_ERZ773007 | MGnify/ENA primary metagenome ERZ773007 (study PRJEB29015, sample SAMEA2738122) | human oral metagenome | biome: human oral; feature: human-associated habitat; material: saliva | place: China | collected 2167 ... | reverse complement strand
TCCAGAAGAAAACAAACTGGATGCCTCCTGTACAATACAGGATAGCATCCAGTTGTGGTGCCTAACGATAGTCAATGTGTCCAGAATTCTGGGTACATATCACCGGGATTCGCCGGGTGAGGCACTTTCTCAAATCACAAATCCTTATTTCAACAAATAATTTCCGGTGACCAGCGAATATACGCCGAGCACCACGACAATGATGCAGGCCAGAATGTTAAGCGGACGGATGCGGATGCTCCACCCTTTCTCATTGGCCACTTTGATCAACAGAATCTGTCCGATCGCCAGGACGGCGCAGACCGCTGTGACGATGACAGTCATCATCTGTGCATTCATACCGATTCCCCCTTACTGTTCCCTGTTTTGTCTCATGGACACCACAGAACAGTATAGCATAGACTGTCACGCTTGCCCACCGGAAACCACTGCCCTTAGCGCTTTCGGCCTGCCGCCTCAGGGTCTTCTTCCGGTCTTCATACCGCGCTCATAGTCCTTGAGTGCTGTGATTGCATCCTTGCTGAGCGGGTACATGACAATCAGGTTAAAAATGGTCATGAGGCCTATGCCCACATCGCCGAGATCCCATACCACAGAGTACTGCGCGAGGCCTCCCACAAAGAGCATGACCAGGGCAAAGATCTTATAGCCGAACTGCGATCCCCAGTTTGCGCCGAAGAGGTAGGCAATGTTGCTGTGCGCGTAAAAGAGTATCCCAAGGAAGGTCGAGAAACTGAAGAGCCAGAGCACCAGCGCGATGAAGAAGACGCCGAAGTGCCCGAAGTGATACTGCATCGCAGTCTGGAGCAGGTCCATACCACTGAGATTCGCAAGTTTATCTTGGGGAGCCAGCAGCATGAGGAAGGCCGTGCAGGAGCAGATGACCAGGGTGTCAATGAACACGCCCGCCGCCTGAAAGAGCCCCATCTTGACCGGGTGATTCGCATCCGCCGCGGCCGCCGCACAGGGCGCGGAACCGCTGCCCGCCTCATTTGAGAAGAGACCGCGCTTCACGCCGTTCATCAGCACCGCACCGAAACCGCCTGCGACCATCTGCCGGAGGCCGAACGCCTCCGAGAAAATGCGCCCAAAGACCGAGGGCAGGAGGCCTATGTTCCGCACAATCACAAAGACTGTCATTGCAAAATAGATGCCCGCCATGAAGGGGACAATCAGATCCAGCACCTTGGCAGTCGCGTGCTTCCGAAGCACAATCACGGCCGCAATCGCGACCAGCACAACGGTCGAATAGAGCGGCGGAATGCGGAAGGCATTCTCAAAGGCCGAGGAGACCGAATTGCCGATGACCTGGCTGATACCGCCCCAGCAAATCAAAGCGGAAATTGCAAAGAGAATCGAGACGAGATTTCGCTTGCCGCGGAACTCGGTCTGGGCTTCGATCTCTGCCTCGGAGCGCGCGCCCTCCCGGATGCGGCGCTTCAAGAAAAAGTCGTGGATATAGTACGCCGGACCGCCCCAGTAACCGCCGTAGAGCGGATCCTTTTTCTTGTAGAGCTGGGCGAGCGTCGCCTCGACAAAGGCGGTCGAAGCGCCGATGATTGCGGTGACCCACATCCAGAAGACAGCGCCTGCGCCGCCCGCCGAGATGGCTGCGACCACGCCGACCAGATTGCCCATGCCGACGCGGGTCGCGGTCGAGACAATGAGCGCCTGCATACCCGAGAGCCGTCCGCTCGCGGGATCGGCCGCGTCCCTGCCCTCCTGCTTTTCCAGCAGCACGGAAATCATCTCCGGAAACAGGCGGAGCGGCAAAATACGCGTCCGTATCGTGTAGAAAATACCCGCCGGAATCAGCAGCAACACCATGAGCGAGAGCCCGATCGAACTGCCGCCCGGCAGCGGAATCCGCAGCAAGTCGCCCCACAAAAACTTTGTCATACCCTCTATGATTGCAACAATCGGGCTCATCCCCACATCCCCCTGTTTCTCACTTACTTTTTCGCTTTAACGCGCTAAATTATATAAGGAACATTATACGCCTTTTTTCGTTTTATACAAGCGCTTTTAAGCTTCGACCGTGAGCTTCGCACACGCCGCTTCCAGGGCGCGCGTCACAAAGTCATTCAAAGACATCTCCCTCTGTTTTGCGCAAAGTACTGCAGTTCTATGCAAGGCTGCCGGAATCCGTACATTAAATTTTCCCTTGTATTCTCTCTCGGGTACCTTCCCAAATTCTCTGCAAAGCTCCAGATAGTTGTCAATCGATTGGTGAAACATTTGCTCCAGTTCGCTTACGGAAGCACCGTGAAACGCCAGCGTATCACTCACTCCAACTACTTGTCCCACAAATAATCTATCTTCATCCGAATACTTGATTTCTGCGTGATAGCCCTTATACTCCATCATTTGTTTTATCCTCTCTGTACTCTCCGATTTCTCGAAGAAATCGCCGCACTCATTTAAGCTGATACGGGTACAACTCATTTTCCGGATGCGGTTCATCAAACGCCAAAATTCTTCCACTGGCTTCATGGAAAAAGCGAATTCCGGAGCCTCTTCCTCCCTGCCCCTTGCGGCATCCGCACTGTGCCATCAATGCACTCAAGTCCTGCTTGGTGAAATTTCTCGGCAATCTTTTCTGAAACAGCTTTCGCAGTAACTTCTCTTTTGTCGGCATTTCACACCTCATTTTAGTACCACTCTATGGTTTTATCATACGGCAAACGGCTTGTTGCGTCAACGGTTGAACAAAAAACGAAGAGGCCGAGAGCTTTCGCTCCCGGCCTCTTCACCGTAGGATCGTAATCGCCGCATGGCGATGTTCATTTAAATTAGATCTGATTACTCGATGATCTTAACGACTCTGCCGGAACCGACGGTTCTGCCGCCCTCGCGGATAGCGAAGCGGAGACCCTGCTCCATAGCGATCGGGTGAATCAGCTCAACCGTCATCTCAATGTTGTCGCCCGGCATGCACATCTCGGTGCCTTCCGGAAGAACGCAAACACCGGTCACGTCCGTGGTTCTGAAGTAGAACTGCGGACGGTAGTTGTTGAAGAACGGCGTGTGACGGCCACCCTCTTCCTTTTTCAGGACGTAAACCTGAGCCGTGAACTTGGTGTGGCAGGTAACCGTACCCGGCTTAGCCAGAACCTGGCCGCGAAGGATGTCCTCTCTGTTGACACCGCGAAGAAGGAGACCAACATTGTCGCCTGCCTCAGCGTAGTCAAGGAGCTTTCTGAACATCTCGATACCGGTAACGACAGTCTTTCTGCCCTCTTCCTTGATACCGATGAGCTCGACTTCGTCGTTGAGCTTGATGGTACCTCTCTCCACACGACCGGTAGCAACGGTACCACGACCGGTAATCGTGAAGACATCCTCGACCGGCATCAGGAACGGCTTGTCGTTCTCGTGCTCCGGCTCCGGAATTGCCTCATCGACAGCGTTCATGAGGTCCATGATCTTGTCGCCCCACGGGCCATTCGGATCCTCAAGCGCCTTCAGAGCGGAACCGCGAATGATCGGGACATCATCGCCCGGGAAGCCGTAGTCGTTCAGCAGCTCTCTGATCTCCATCTCGACGAGGTCAAGGAGCTCCTCATCGTCGACCATGTCGCACTTGTTCATGAAGACAACGATGTACGGAACGTTAACCTGACGAGCGAGCAGGATGTGCTCACGGGTCTGCGCCATAACACCGTCGGTTGCAGCAACGACGAGGATAGCGCCGTCCATCTGTGCTGCGCCGGTGATCATGTTCTTGACATAGTCAGCGTGTCCGGGGCAGTCGACATGTGCGTAGTGACGAGCCTTGGTCTCGTACTCGACATGGGCGGTGTTGATCGTGATACCACGCTCTCTCTCCTCCGGTGCCTTATCGATGTTCTCGAAGTCGACGATCTTGTTCGTGTCGGAGGGCAGTCTGGTTGCGAGAACCTTCGTGATTGCCGCAGTCAGAGTGGTTTTGCCGTGGTCAACGTGGCCGATGGTGCCGATGTTGCAGTGGGGCTTGGTTCTGTCAAATTTAGCCTTAGCCATTGAAAATTTCCTCCTTGGTGAAATCCGAAATATAATCTCAGATTATCAAAATATACTAGTTTGAATTATAGCTTATGCGGGGAATTTAATCAATACCCGCTCACTTCTTGTCCGAGAGAATCTTGTCCGCAATGTTCTTCGGAACCTGCTCGTACTTCTCGAAGAACATCGAGTAGTTACCGCGGCCCTGCGTACCGGAACGAAGATCGGTCGAATAACCGAACATCTCGGAAAGCGGAACGAATGCCTTAATCATCTTGCCGCCGGAGATATCCTCAAAGCCCTCGACGCGACCGCGACGGGAGTTGATGTCGCCGACGACGAAGCCCATGTAATCCTCCGGGATTGTGACCTCGACCTTCATGATCGGCTCAAGCAGCACAGCGCCGCCCTTCTGCATGGCATCCTTGAATGCCAGCGAGCCTGCGATGTGGAAGGCCATCTCCGAGGAGTCGACCTCGTGGTAGGAACCGTCGTAGACAGTCGCCTTGACACCGAGCACCGGATAGCCGCCGAGAATACCGCTCTTCGCAGCCTCCTGGATACCTTCGTCGATCGGGGCAATGAACTCCTTCGGGATTGCACCGCCGGTCACGGCGTTGACAAACTCGTAGGTCTTCTCTGCGTTTGCGTCCATCGGCTCGAACTTAACTTTACAATGACCGTACTGGCCCTTACCGCCGGACTGCTTGACATACTTGGACTCGACATCCACCGGCTTGGTGAAGGTCTCCTTGTATGCAACCTGCGGCGCACCGACATTTGCCTCGACGTTGTACTCGCGAAGCAGACGGTCGACAATGATCTCAAGGTGCAACTCGCCCATTCCGGAGATGATGGTCTGACCGGTCTCCGCGTTGGTCGTCGCGTGGAAGGTCGGATCCTCCTCCGCAAGCTTCTGCAGCGCGTCGATCATCTTGGTCTGACCGGCCTTGGTCTTCGGCTCGATTGCGATGTCGATAACCGGCTTCGGAATCTCCAGGGACTCGAGGATGATCGGATGCTGCTCGTCGCAGATCGTATCACCGGTCGAAGTTGCCTTGAAGCCGACCGCAGCGGCGATGTCGCCGGAGAACACTTTCTCGAGCTCCATTCTCTTGTCTGCGTGCATCTGCAGAATACGGCCCACGCGCTCCTTCTTCTCCTTCGAGGAGTTGAGGACATAGGAACCGGTGTTCAGCGTGCCCGAGTAGACACGGAAGAACGCGAGACGGCCGACGAACGGGTCAGAAATAATCTTGAATGCGAGTGCGGAGAACGGCTCCTCATCGGAAGCCTTGCGCTCGTCTTCCTCGCCGTCCAGCGTCCAGCCCTTGATAGCCGGGATGTCCAGCGGGGAGGGCATATACTCGATGACAGCGTCAAGGAGCTTCTGGATGCCCTTGTTGAAGTGTGCGGATCCGCAGCAGACCGGAACAGCGTTGTTCTCGCAGGTGCCCTTGCGAAGCACTCTCTTCAGCTCCTCGATCGACGGCTCCTCGCCCTCGAGGTACTTCTCCATGAGCTCCTCGTCGAGGTCGCAGATCTGCTCCACCATCTTCTGGTGCCACTCATTCGCCTCGTCCTTCAGCTCTTCCGGAATGTCGGTAATCGAGATGTCGTCGCCCTTGTTGCCGTTGTAGATATAAGCCTGCATCTCCACGAGGTCGATGATGCCCTTGAAATCGTTCTCCTTGCCGATCGGCAACTGAATGCAAACCGGGTTCTTGCCGAGACGATGCTCAATCTGGTCGACTGTCATGAAGAAGTTCGCGCCCATGATATCCATCTTGTTGATGAAGGCGATACGCGGAACGTGGTAGGTATCCGCCTGTCTCCAGACGTTCTCCGACTGGGGCTCAACACCGCCCTTTGCGTCGAAGACACCGACAGCGCCGTCCAGGACGCGGAGCGATCTCTCAACCTCGATCGTGAAATCGACGTGTCCGGGCGTATCGATGATGTTGATGCGGTGTTCCTTCGCACCCGGCTTGACCTGATTTCTCTCCTGCAGGGTCCAATGGCAGGTCGTTGCGGCAGACGTAATCGTGATACCGCGCTCTCTCTCCTGCTCCATGTAGTCCATCGTGGAGGTACCTTCGTAGGTCTCACCGATCTTGTAGTTGACGCCTGTGTAGTAGAGGATGCGCTCGGTCAGTGTCGTTTTTCCGGCATCGATATGCGCCATGATTCCGATATTTCTGGTCCTCTCGAGAGGGTACTGACGTTCTTTACTTGCAGCCACTGACTCTCCTCCTAATTAAAATCTGTAGTGAGCAAAAGCCTTGTTTGCCTCTGCCATCTTGTGCATATCTTCTTTTCTCTTGACTGCGGAGCCGGTGTTGTTTGCAGCATCCATCAGCTCTGCCGCGAGACGCTCTTCCTGCGTCTTCTCGCCGCGCGCGCGGGAGAAGCTCGTGAGCCAACGAAGCGCAAGCGCCTGTCTTCTCTCCGGCTTCACCTCGATCGGCACCTGGTAGGTCGCGCCGCCGATTCTCTTCGCCTTGACCTCGAGCACCGGCATGATGTTGTTCATGGCAGTCTCAAAGACCTCGACCGGCTCCTTGCCCGTCTTCTCGCGAATGCGTTCAAATGCACCGTACACAATCTTCTGTGCGATGCCCTTCTTGCCATCCAGCATGATCTGGTTGACCAGTTTGGTCACAACTGCGTTGTTGTAAACCGGATCTGCCGGAACAGTTCTCTTTCTTGTCTGTCCTTTGCGTGGCACGTTACTTCCCTCCTTAATTATGCGGACGGCACCATCCCCGTCCGTGAATTAGATCATCGGTACTCATCCCATTAGGTTGTTCGTGCGGATTCTGATTTATTTCCTGCAACCTGCAGCACATATCACAATCGTGCACTTATGAGTCTATGATCGCCTGGTTCTGTGGCGTAAGATTACTTCTTCGCCTTCGGACGCTTAGCGCCGTACTTGGAGCGGGCCTGCTGGCGGTTTGCGACACCTGCGGTATCCAGCGTTCCACGGATAATGTGGTAACGGGTACCGGGCAGGTCCTTGACTCTTCCGCCGCGGATCAGCACAACGCTGTGCTCCTGGAGATTGTGGCCCTCGCCCGGGATGTAGCTCGTCACCTCAACGCCGTTCGAGAGACGGACTCTCGCGATCTTTCTCAGCGCGGAGTTCGGCTTCTTCGGGGTCGCCGTCTTGACGGCGGTGCACACGCCTCTCTTCTGCGGGCAGTTGTCGGCAATCGGCTTCTTGTGAAGCGAGTTGAAGCTTCTGAGAAGCGCCGGAGCCTTGGGCTTGCGCTCGGAAGTTTCTCTGCCTTTTTTGACTAACTGGTTGAATGTAGGCATTCTTCTGTTTCCTCCTTGTGATAGTGTTCTGCGGTTGCGTTCCTGCAGTTTTTTGCGTTTCCCGGACATAAAGATATGGCATGTCCATAGGGCACGCCATATCAATATACGCTGTATTTACTTGTTTGTCAAGCAGACTCAGGCATCCGCGCCGTCATCCGCAAGCTCTTCGACCGCGCGCTCCACGGCGTCGCGCGTCTCCTCTTCGGGGAGCGCCTCATCGATCTCGTCGCGGATGTCGAGCACGGCCGGATCGTCGTCCGAAATCTCCTCGACCGCCTCGCTCTCCGGCACATCGGTGTCGAGCTTTACGTTGCGGTAGCGGCGCATGCCGGTACCCGCCGGAATCAGCTTGCCGATGATGACATTCTCCTTGAGGCCGATCAGGTGATCGGTCTTGCCGCTGATGGCCGCCTCGGTCAGCACCTTCGTGGTCTCCTGGAACGAAGCTGCGGAGAAGAAGGAGTCGGTCGCGAGCGAAGCCTTCGTGATACCGAGCATGATCTGCTTGCCCTCGGCCGGGGTCTTGCCCTCGGCAATGAGCTTCTCGTTCATCGCGTTAAATTCGAGCACATCCATGTTGATGCCCGGCAGGATACCGGCATCGCCCGCATCCTCGACGTGAATCTTCTTCAGCATCTGGCGGACAATGACCTCGATGTGCTTGTCGTTAATCTCAACACCCTGCAAGCGGTACACGCGCTGCACCTCGCGGAGCATGTAATCCTGCACGGCGCGAACGCCCTTGATCTTCAGGACATCGTGCGGGTTTAAGGAACCGCTCGTCAGCTCGTCGCCGGCCTCGAGTCTCTGGCCGTCCGAAACCACAATGTGGGAGCTGTACGGAATCAGGTAGGTCTTCGAGTTGCCGTCCTCCGGATTCGTGACGATAATCTCGCGCTTCTTCTTCGTATCGCGGAACTCGACCACGCCCGGAATCTCGGCGATGATTGCGAGACCCTTCGGCTTTCTCGCCTCGAAAAGCTCCTCGACACGCGGAAGACCCTGGGTGATATCGCCGCCTGCGACACCGCCCGTATGGAAGGTTCTCATGGTAAGCTGCGTACCGGGCTCACCGATCGACTGCGCCGCGATGATACCGACCGCCTCGCCGACCTGCACCGCCTGGCCGGTCGCCATGTTGGCACCGTAGCACTTCGCGCAGATACCGTTCATGCACTTGCAGGTGAGAATCGTGCGAATCTTGACCGAAGTTCTGCCGGTCTTCTCGAGGACGCGCATTACAGCCTCGGCGCGCTTCGGCGTGACCATGCGGTTTGCCTTGACCACGATTTCGCCGGTGTCCGGATCCACAATGTCCTCGGCGATGTAGCGTCCGGTGATTCTGTCCTGCAGACCCTCAATGGTCTCCTTGCCGTCCATGAACGCCTTGATCTCCATGTTCGGGATTTCCTTGCCCTCGGAGCAGTCCACTTCGCGAACAATGAGATCCTGTGAGACATCGACCAGACGTCTGGTCAGGTAACCCGAGTCTGCCGTACGGAGAGCCGTATCCGAAAGTCCCTTGCGGGCGCCGTGTGCGGAGATGAAGTACTCCAGAACGTCGAGTCCCTCACGGAAGTTACTCGTGATCGGAAGTTCGATTGCGTGACCGGTCGTATCTGCCATCAGGCCTCGCATACCGGCGAGCTGCTTGATCTGCTTATCGGAACCGCGGGCTCCGGAATCCGCCATCATGAAGATGTTGTTGTACTGGTCGAGACCTTCGAGCAGATCCTTGGTGAGCTGCTTATCCGTCTCCTGCCAGGTCTTGATGACCTCTTTGTAGCGGCCCTCATCGGTCGTGAGACCGCGGCGGAAGTTCTTGCTGATTTCCTCTACGCGCGCCTGTGCCTTCGCGATGAGTTCCTTCTTCGTCGCCGGAACCGTCATGTCGGAAATCGAAACCGTCATACCGGCAATCGTCGAATACTTGTAGCCGATCGCCTTGATGTCGTCGAGCACTTCCGCCGTGCGGGAGAGGCCGTGCACATTGATGACCTTCTCGAGAATCTGCTTGCACTGCTTCTTCTTGACGAGGAAGTCAATCTCGGGCTTCAGCGCATTCTCCGGCTTCGAGCGATCCACAAAGCCGAGATCCTGCGGGATGATTTCGTTGAAGAGAATGCGTCCGGCCGAGCTGTCCTGCACTTCCGAGAGCACGGTGCCGTCCGGCATCTTCTTCGTGAAGCGGACCTTAATCTTGGTCTGGAGCGTAATCTCGTGGTTCGCGTATGCGAGCAGCGCCTCGTTCGGGCTCTTGAAGAACATTCCCTCGCCCTTTGCGCCGTCGCGCTGCTGCGTCAGGTAGTAGATGCCGAGCACCATATCCTGCGACGGAACTGCGACCGGGCCGCCGTCCGAAGGCTTCAGGAGGTTGTTCGGCGAGAGCATGAGGAAACGGCACTCGGACTGCGCCTCGACCGAGAGCGGCAGGTGGACTGCCATCTGGTCACCGTCGAAGTCCGCGTTAAATGCGGTACAGACGAGCGGATGAAGTTTGATTGCCTTACCCTCGACCAGAATCGGCTCGAAGGCCTGGATGCCGAGGCGGTGCAGCGTAGGTGCGCGGTTTAACATGACCGGGTGCTCTTTGATGACATCCTCGAGGACATCCCAGACCGCGGTCTCCATGCGCTCTACCATCTTCTTTGCGCTCTTCACGTTGTGCGCCGCGCCGTTCTCGACGAGTTCCTTCATGACAAAGGGCTTGAAGAGCTCGATTGCCATCTCCTTCGGGAGACCGCACTGGTAAATCTTTAATTCCGGGCCGACCACGATAACCGAACGGCCGGAGTAGTCGACACGCTTGCCGAGCAGGTTCTGACGGAAACGTCCCTGCTTACCCTTCAACATGTCGGAGAGGGACTTTAAAGCGCGGTTGCCGGGTCCCGTGACCGGACGGCCTCTTCTGCCGTTATCGATCAGAGCATCGACCGCCTCCTGCAACATGCGCTTCTCGTTGCGGACAATGATGTCCGGTGCGCCGAGGGTCAAAAGGCGCGCGAGGCGGTTGTTGCGGTTGATGATGCGGCGATAGAGGTCGTTTAAATCGCTCGTCGCAAAACGACCGCCGTCGAGCTGCACCATCGGGCGGATGTCCGGCGGAATGACCGGAACCACCGTGAGTATCATCCACTCCGGGCGGTTGCCGGACTTCCGGAACGACTCCACGACCTCGAGGCGCTTGATGAGCTTGGCGCGCTTCTGACCCGAAGCCGTCTCAAGTTCTGCCTGCATCTCCTCGGATTCCTTCTCGAGGTCAATGTTCTTTAAGAGCTCGAGCACCGCCTCCGCGCCCATACCCGCGCGGAACGCATTGTCGCCGTACTGCTCCTCCGCCTCGCGGTACTCCTTTTCGGAGAGAATTTGCTTATACGAGAGCGGGGTGTCGCCGCCGTCGAGCACCACATAGGAGGCAAAGTAGAGAATCTTCTCCAGAATGCGCGGCGAGAGATCCAGAATGAGTCCCATGCGGCTCGGGATGCCCTTAAAGTACCAGATGTGCGACACGGGTGCCGCAAGCGAAATGTGACCCATGCGCTCTCTGCGGACCGAGGCTTTGGTCACCTCGACGCCGCAGCGGTCGCAAATCACACCTTTGTAACGAATTTTCTTATACTTTCCGCAGTGGCACTCCCAGTCCTTGCTCGGTCCGAAAATGCGCTCGCAGAACAGTCCGTCTTTCTCGGGCTTCAGCGTTCTGTAGTTGATCGTCTCCGGCTTTTTGACCTCGCCGTGCGACCACTCCAGAATCTTCTCCGGGGACGCAAGCCCAATGCGAATGGCGTCAAACGTAATCGGCTCGTAACCTGTTGTTGTTTCGGGCATTCAGTACAGCCTCCTTCTCTTGAAACCGCGAAGTGATCTGACACTTACGCTTCTCCCTGTGTGTCATCTTCCGTCGCTTCTTCTCCGACGTTCACAAGTTCGCCGTCCTGGAACTCCTGCGTCGAATAGCCCGCGCCCGCAAAGTTGTCCTCGTCGCGGTAGCGTCTGGAATCGCCCTCGAGGATGGAGCGCATGCTCACATTTTCCTCGTCGACATTTTCCTTCAGTTCTACCTCTTCGCCGTTCTCGCGAAGCACGCGCACATCGAGTCCCAGCGCCTGCAGCTCTCTGAGCAGCACCTTGAAGGACTCCGGCACGCCTGCCTGCGGAATATTCTGTCCCTTGATGATGGCCTCGTAGGTCTTGACACGGCCCACGACATCGTCCGACTTGAAGGTCAGAATCTCCTGCAGCGTATAAGCCGCGCCGTATGCCTCGAGCGCCCAGACCTCCATCTCTCCGAAACGCTGGCCGCCGAACTGCGCCTTGCCGCCGAGCGGCTGCTGCGTGACCATCGCATAGGGGCCGGTGGAACGCGCGTGAATCTTATCGTCTACCAGATGGTGAAGCTTTAAGTAATGCATGAAACCGATCGTGGTCTCGCCCTCAAACGGCTCGCCGGTGCGGCCGTCGCGGAGCTGTACCTTACCGTTTCGCTGAATCGGCACACCCTTCCACTCCTCGCGGTGATCGAGGTGTTCCTCGAGATACTGCATGACCTCCGGGCGCAGCACTTCGCCGTACTTCGCCTTGAAGTCCTCGAAGCTGCCGTTTGCGTAGTCGTTTGCCATCTCGAGCATATCCATGATGTCGTTCTCGTCCGCGCCGTCAAAGACCGGGGAGCTCACGTTGAAGCCGAGCACCTTGGCAGCGAGCGAGAAGTGAATCTCCTTGACCTGTCCGATGTTCATACGCGACGGCACGCCGAGCGGGTTCAGCACAATGTCGAGCGGGCGGCCGTTCGGCAGGAAGGGCATATCCTCGACCGGAAGCACGCGCGACACAACACCCTTGTTGCCGTGGCGGCCTGCCATCTTGTCGCCGACCGAAATCTTTCTCTTCTGTGCGATATAAATGCGGACGTTCTGGTTCACGCCCGGGGAGAGCTCATCGCCGTTCTCTCTCGTAAAGACGCGCGCCTCCACGACCGTGCCGTAGGCGCCGTGCGGCACCTTGAGCGAGGTGTCGCGGACCTCTCTGGCCTTCTCGCCGAAGATTGCGCGGAGCAGTCTCTCCTCCGCCGTGAGTTCGGTCTCGCCCTTCGGCGTCACCTTGCCGACCAGAATGTCTCCGGCGCGAACCTCCGCGCCGATGCGGATGATGCCGTTGTCATCGAGATCCCGAAGCGCGTCGTCGCCGACCCCCGGGACATCCCGCGTGATTTCCTCCGCGCCGAGCTTCGTGTCGCGCGATGCGCACTCGTACTCCTCAATGTGAATCGAAGTGAACACATCGTTCTGGACAAGGCGCTCGGAGAGAAGAACCGCATCCTCGTAGTTATAACCCTCCCAGGTCATGAAGCCGATCAGCGGGTTCTTGCCGAGGCCGATCTCGCCGTCGTGGGTCGAAGGACCGTCCGCGATGACCTCGCCTTCCTCGACATGGTCGCCCGCGTTCACGATGGGCTTCTGGTTGTAGGAGTTCGACTGGTTCGAACGCTGGAACTTTGTGAGCTTGTAGTGCTCAATCTCGCCGTTATCGTCGCGGCGTACCGTGATTTCGCTGCCCGAGCTCATCACGACCGTGCCCGCGTGGCGCGCGACCTGGCAGACGCCGGAGTCGACCGCCGCCTTGGCTTCCATGCCGGTGCTCACGACCGGCGCATCGGTCAGCATGAGCGGAACGGCCTGACGCTGCATGTTCGAGCCCATCAGAGCGCGGTTTGCGTCGTCGTTCTGGAGGAACGGGACCATGCTTGTCGCGACCGAGAAGACCATCTTCGGCGAGACATCCATCAGGTCGATGAGGCGCTTCTGGAACGCCGAAGTCTCCTCTCTGTGTCGACCGGAGACATTGTTGTGGACAAAGTGTCCCTCTTCGTCGAGCGGCTCGTTTGCCTGTGCGACAATAAAATTATCTTCCTCATCCGCCGCGAGATACACGACATCGTCCGTGACGCGCGGGTTCTTCGGATCCTCGGACTTGTCGACCACGCGGTAGGGCGCCTCGATAAAGCCGTAGGGGTTGATGCGCGCATAGCTTGCGAGCGAGTTGATGAGTCCGATGTTCGGACCCTCGGGGGTCTCAATCGGGCACATTCTGCCGTAGTGCGTGTAGTGGACGTCTCGAACCTCGAAGCCTGCGCGGTCTCTCGAGAGACCGCCCGGGCCGAGCGCCGAGAGTCTTCTCTTGTGCGTGAGCTCAGAAAGCGGGTTATTCTGGTCCATGAACTGCGAGAGCTGGGAAGAACCGAAGAACTCTTTGACCGCCGCCGTGACCGGCTTGATGTTAATCAGGGACTGCGGCGTAATCTCGCTGATGTCCTGGGTCGTCATGCGCTCTCTGACCACGCGCTCCATGCGGGACAGACCGATGCGGTACTGATTCTGCAAAAGCTCGCCGACCGCACGGATGCGGCGGTTGCCGAGGTGGTCAATGTCATCGGTCGTACCGATGCCCTCTTCGATCTGCATGTTGTAGTTGATGGAAGCAAAAATATCTTCCCGCGTGATGTGCTTCGGAATCAGGCGATCCACATGCCGCTTCACGTACTTCTTGACGTCGACCTTGTTCTCCTCGGCCTCCTTCAGGACTTCCATAAGCGCCGGATAGTAGACCGGCTCCACGATGCCGTATTCGGTCGGGTTCTCCATGTCGACATAGTTGCGAATATCGACCATGAGGTTCGAGAGCACCTTCAGCGCGCGCTCGGGCGTACTCGTGCCCTTCACCATCACATACGGAATGCCCGCGTCCTGAATCTCGGTCGCGAGTTCTCTCGTGATTACCGTGCCGCTCTCCGCGAGAATCTCGCCGGTGTTCGGATCCACGGCATCCTCCAAGAGCTCCTTGCCGACCACGCGGTTCTTTAAGTGGAGCTTCTTATTAAACTTATAGCGGCCCACGCGCGCAAGGTCATAGCGGCGCGGGTCAAAGAACATCGAACGCAACAGACCTTCCGCCGACTCAACCGAGAGCGGCTCGCCCGGACGAATCTTGCGGTAGAGTTCAAGAAGACCGTCCGCGTAGTTGTCGGTCGAATCCTTCAGGAAGCTCGCCTCGAGCTTCGGCTCGTCGCCGAACAGCGCCTTGATCTCATCGTTCGTGCCGAGACCGAGCGCGCGAAGCAGCACCGTGACCGGCACCTTTCTCGTTCTGTCGACGCGGACATTAAACACATCGTTCGAGTCGGTCTCGTACTCGAGCCATGCGCCGCGGTTCGGGATAACCTGGCAGAAGTAGCATTCCTTTCCGACCTTATCGTGTTCAATCGTATAGTAAATACCGGGGGAACGAACCAGCTGGCTTACGATGACGCGCTCTGCGCCGTTGATGACAAAGGAACCGGTGTCCGTCATGAGCGGCAGATCGCCCATGAAAACTTCGTGCTCCTTGTGCTCATCCTTATCCTTATTGTACAGCCGCACTTTGACCTTCATCGGGGCTGCATAGGTGGCATCCCGCTCCTTGCACTCCGCAATGGTGTACTTCGCCTCATCGCGGTAGAGCTGAAAATCCACAAAATCCAGACTGAGGTGTCCGGCAAAATCCTCAATGGGGAAAATATCGCGGAATACCTCCCGCAATCCCTCACCCAGGAACCAGTCGTAAGAATCCTTCTGGATCTCTATGAGGTTCGGCATCTGCAAAACTTCCTTCTGGCGGGAGAAGCTCATGCGAATGCCCTTTCCGGCTTTAATCGGACGCATATTGCTTTTTTCCATGTACGTTATCACCCCTATACTTGAAAGACCAATGGTTACCCGTGCGGATTAAGGCCCAAAGGGCATACTTCTCCCTAAAGGCCTACGAGTCCACAATAGTGCAAACTTCATCCTAACATTCCGATTGCAAGCTGTCAAGCGACAGTCTTGCGTATTTTTTCCGACTCTGCTATACTTTTGAAGCGTCCCTTTATTTTCAGGATAGACGTAAAACAAAAATTGACGGGGGATTCCAGACAATGATGAATACCGTACTCACGGTACTGCTCGTGCTCCTTGTGATCGCGGCAGTCGCACTTGCCGTACTCTATTTTGTCGGCAGGCGCTTACAAGAGAAACAGGCGGCTTCGCAACCGGCCTTCGAGGCGGCCAAGCAGCTCGTCACGATGTTGCCGATTGACAAAAAGAAAGTCAAGCTGAAAGACGCCGGCTTTCCGAAACTGGTCTGGGAGCAGACCCCCTTCTATCTCCGCTGGATGAAAGTCCCGGTCGTGAAGGCAAAGGTCGGCGCAAAGATCATCACCCTGATGGCGGATGAGACAGCCTTCCGGCAGCTTCCGCTGAAGCAGGAGTGCAAGGTCATTGTGAGCGGCATTTACATCGTCGAGGTGAAGGGTGTGCGCGGCGGCGCGGTTCCCGCAATCCCGAAGAAGCGCTCCCTCTTAGACCGCATTCTTCACAGAAAATAATACAAAAACAGCAGGCGCGAAAGCGCCTGTTTTTTTTTTGTGCCCGTCATTCAGATCTCGTCCGGCATCCCCTCTCTCGCACGCACTTCGACCTTCATCTCGCAGTCTTTCAGAAACGCATCACCGACATCCATCGCATAAATCAGCTCCGCCGTAATGCAGTTCTCCGTGACCGTGACGCGGAAATCCGAGGTGCTGATGCCGATCAAAAAGGTGCCGTAGGGCGTCCGGTAGTTGCAGAGCGTGCGCGCCGCGCTGTTTAAAAAGCAGAGTTCCGCCGTGCAGACCCCGCGTTTTTCGATGCGCATCGAGTTGCCGTCGATTCGCAGCGTGTTTTTCGTGCCGAAACTTTCCTCTTCCGCAGGCTCCTCATAGACAATCTCATGAATGCCCTCGTCCGTGCATCGGTAGGTTCCCGGCACCAGGAGTTCCACGTCCTCGCTCTCGCTCTCGCCGCCGATCAGATGCTTGCCGCTGATGGTCACCAGCACATCTTCCGTCATGGCTCTCCCTCCCCGTCAATATTCTTCGATTTCGATTTTTTTCGCCTCCAGGTGTTCCGTCGGCAAAATGGAGTTGGCGAAATCCCGAAAATTCTCGGCGAGATCGCTCACATAGAAGCGATACTTGCCCTCCATGTTTCCGTCCCCCGGGTTTAAGAGCTTTTCCCGCGCAAGGATATCCCGGAGTTCCGTCGCGGTCTCGTAGGCCGGATTCACGAGCGTCACTTCCTCGCCCATGATGCGCCCGATGGTACTCCGGATCAGCGGGTAATGTGTGCAGCCGAGCACCAGCGTGTCGACATACTTCTCCTTCAGTTCCTGCAGATAGCGCGCCGCCATTTCGTCCGTCACGCTGTCGTGTAAAAGCCCCTCCTCGACGAGCGGCACAAACATGGGGCAGGCTTTCTGAAACACGCGGATGCCCGGCGAAATGCTCTGAATGACCTTCGGATAAATTTCGGAGTTGACCGTGCCGCGCGTGCCGATCACGCCGATGCGCCCGTTCTTTGTGGCGCGCACCGCGCTCAGCGCGCCTGCGTAAATCACCCCGATCACCGGAATATCGTTCTCCTCGGCGAGGGTTTTTAACGCGTGGGAGCTCGCCGTATTGCAGGCAATCACAATCGCCTTCACACCCTTCGTCTTTAAGAAACGCACAATCTGGCGCGAAAAGCGTATAATCGTGTCCCGCGACTTTGCGCCGTAGGGCAGGCGCGCCGTATCGCCGAAGTACACCATGCGCTCGTCGGGAATCTGGCGCATCAGCTCTCTCACGACCGTGAGTCCGCCGATGCCGGAGTCAAATACGCCGATTGGGGCGTGCGCGTCGATGGTGAACCGCTCACGGCGCTCCCGCTTCGGCACATAAAGTTTGACCGGATCCTGCTCGTCAAACGTCTCGCCGTCCATTCAGGCCTCTCTCTCAAACGCGAGCTCCATGAGCTCTTTCACAAGCGTCTTCTTGTCTTTGCCGCGCGCCGCAAAGAGCATCGGATACATGCTGATTGCCGTGAAGCCGGGCATGGTATTGATCTCGTTGAAAACAACCTCTCCCGCCGCCGTCACAAAGAAGTCGACGCGGGACAAACCGTAACCGTCGATTGCCTCAAAGATGCGGACTGCCGATTGGCGCACTTCCTCTGCGCTGTCTTCCGGGAGCTCCGGATCCACAACGGTCTTCGACTCCGCATTGTAGTATTTCGCATCGTAGTCATAGAAATCGGCCGCCGCAAGAATTTCGCCGACACCGCTCGCCTGTACCGGGCGTGCGCCGCCGCCGAGTACCGCGCACTCAATCTCGCGCCCCACAATGCACTCCTCGATCAGAATGCGGCTGTCAAAGCGTGCCGCCTCGCGGAGCGCCTCCGCGAGCTCCTCTCTCTTGTGCACCTTGGTCACACCGCAACTCGAGCCCGCATTGCAGGGTTTCACGAAAACGGGGTAAGAAAAACGATCCTCTGTTCGGTCGATGACGGCGCACATATCCTTGAGTTCCTGACTCGTCACCAGGAGAAAATCCGCCTGGCGGATACCGAGTGAATGCACGACCAGCTTGGCGACGCCTTTGTCCATGCCGACCGCCGACGCCGTGACGCCGCAGCCCACGAACGGAATCCGCGCGAGTTTGCAGAGGCCCTGAATGGTGCCGTCCTCGCCGTAGAGACCGTGCAGCACCGGGAACACGAGGTCTATTTTCACGCGGGTAATCGCAGCCTGCTCATGAATCATGAGGCACTGCTCCGTTGCGTCCGGCGAGAGCACGGCGCCGATCTTCGACTCTCTCCAGCTGCCGTCCTCGATGTCCTCGACGCGGCTCACCTTGACCCAGTGTCCCTCCTTCGTGATGCCGACCAGCACGAGATCATAGGCTTCGCGATCAATGTTGTGAATGATATTTGCCGCCGAGAGGCAGGAAATCTCGTGCTCCGAGGACTGCCCGCCGAATAGTACCGCAACTGTTTTCTTACTCATCTTTTCTTTGCCTCTTTTCGTTTTGCGCTTTTCTTCTCCAGGAGTTCCTCGCTGAGACGCTTGGAAATCGTGAGCTCCTGGTTGTCAATGTGCTCTCGCATCGTCTGACGCGCGAGCGTAATGTTTCGCGTCTTCACCGCCGTCAGAATCTGCTCGTGCTCGTGGAGCAGAATCTGGCGCTTGCCGGTATCCTTGATATACTCCAGGCGATAGCGGTACATCTGGTCGCGCAGATTGTTCAACATCTGTACGAGCTTGTCGTTATACGTGCCCGCATAAATCGCGTCGTGGAAGAGCTCGTCCGCCTGCGCGATCCGTATCATATCCTTCGCGTCGAGCGCCTCGCGAAAGCCGATTCTGGCCGCTTCGAGCCGCTCAATGTCATCGCTGTTCATGCGCTCCACCGCGAGCTCGACCGCGAGATCTTCGAGCGCCCGGCGCACTTCGAGCACATCACGGAGACTCTTCTCCGTGATGCCGGCCACCTCCGCGCCGCGGCGCGGTATCATCGTGACCAGTCCCTCGAGTTCCAGCTTCCGGATGGCTTCGCGAATCGGCGTGCGACTCACACCGAGCTTCTTTGCGAGCTGAATTTCCATCAGGCGCTCGCCGGGTTCCATCTCGCCCTTTAAAATTGCCTGCCGCAAAGTGTGAAATACAACATCGCGAAGCGGCATATACTCATTGACCGTCATCTTAAACTCTTCCGGCATAGCGCCTCCTTCCTGTTCCGCGCGCTCATAAGGTCGACGCGCTGACTTCTTCCGCAGAGACCGGGCGGCACAAAAAGAACGTTGCTGCCGGAAACTGTTCTCTCCCTATTGCGATACACTGTTCCGCTCTGTCTCGCTCGGCCTCCGGGAACACCGCAAAGAAAGCCGAGCCGCTGCCGCTCATCGCGGCGCCTGCGGCGCCGCTCTCCGTGAGAAACTGCCGATAGTCGAGGAGGACGGGATATAGCTCTGTCGCCGGCTTTTCGAGCGCGTTCTGCAGCGAAGCGCCGAGCAGCGTCACATTCTGTCCCCGCAGCGCATTTTCCAATAGTCGCGCATCCGGCTGCTCCCAAGGGCGCAGCGCTTGGAGCGAGAGCGCCGCGTAGACGGCCTTGGTCGAACTGCCGCAGGGCGGCTTCACGACGACCAGATGGCAGGGCGGCATCGGAGAGAGCGGCGAGAGCGCTTCGCCTATGCCCTCCGCGAGCATGGTTCCGCCGCTCACACAGAAAGGCACATCGGCGCCGAGCGGGAGTGCGAGCTCACGCAGCGCTTCGTCGCCGAACGGCAGCGCAAAGAGCGCTCGCAGTCCCCGCAGGACAGCCGCCGCATCCGCCGAACCGCCGCCGAGCCCCGCCTCCGCGGGAATCCGTTTTTTCAGTTCAATCCGGACGCCGCCCGAAAGGCCGCAGTGCCGGAACACGGCTTCCGCCGCCCGAACGGCGAGATTCCGCCCGTCAGTCGGCAGCGACGGCTCATCGCACCAAAGCGTTATGCCCGCTTCCGCCGTCCGCGTGAGCAAGAGCTCGTCCGCAAGGCTGATACTCTGCATCCCCGTTCGAAGCAAGTGATAGCCGTCCGCCCGGGTACCGAGCACCTCAAGCCCCAGATTGATTTTTGCAAACGCCCGCGCGCGGACGCTCTCCCTTCCTGTTTCCATACCAACTCCCCTGTCGACACACCGTTCCGCATCCCGGCGCTCTTACTCAGCCTTTGTATACAGAACTTTCACGCTTTACAAAAAGGCGGCACTGAGGCGCGCCGCCCGCACGGTTCCACTGCTCTTCGATTTTTGCCGCGACCGCACATCCGGCCCGGTTTTCCGGCACAACGCGTATCTTGGCCGCCGTAAATCCGAGTTCGGTTTCGGCATAGCGAAGGGCCGCAAGTCCGGCTTCCGTCGCATAGCCCTGCCCTCTCGCTTCGGGCCGCAAGGCGTACCCCAGTTCCGGCGGCTCCTCCGGCGAGAATCCGACCAGCCCGAGAAAGTGTGCTTCGCGCAGCTCTCCCGTGCGCCGAAAGAGCGCCCAGAGGCCGTAGTCGAAAAACACATACTGCGTCTCGATATAGCGCCGCAAAAACGCTTCGTCTTTGAGCCCCTCCCAGTCGCCGCCGAGATAGCGATTCTCTTTCGCCGGGAGCGAAAAAGCCCGCAGGGCGGGGAGGTCTTCGAGCGAGAGCTCGCGGAGAAAGAGACGCTCTGTCTCCGCAATCGGTGCGGGACGGCCGCACTTCCGGCAGGCCGCCCGAAGGAGCAGACTCTCGGTCACCGCCTCCCAGTCCGTCACATTGACATCACCCCGCCAGGGCTCGTCGGAGACAGTGACATTCACCTTTGTCCCGTCCCTCAGCGAAACCGCATAGGTTTTCGTCAATACTCGATTTCCGGCAGCCTCTCCGGCTCCGGATAGGTTTCGCCGAAAGTCTCGACCGTGACGGTCTTAATCTTCTGGTCTTTCAGCGGCTTATCCGCCGCATTCGTCTTCGTCGTCGCAATGCGGTCCAGGACATCCTCGCCCTCAATCAGCTTGCCGAATGCCGCATAGCCGCCGTCCAGCTTGGGCGCTGCCTTATGCATGATGAAGAACTGGCTGCCCGCGGAATCCGGAATCGAGGTGCGTGCCATCGAAATCACGCCTCTCTCGTGCTTTAAGTCGTTCTGCACGCCGTTCTGCTTGAACTCGCCCTTGATCACATAGCCGGGGCCGCCTTCGCCGTTACCGATCGGGCAACCGCCCTGAATCATGAAGCCCTCAATGACACGGTGAAAAATGAGGCCGTCATAAAACCCCTTCTTTGCGAGGCTCAGGAAATTGTTGACCGTACCCGGTGCGACCTCCGGATAAAGCTCCAGTTTCATGACGCCGCCGTCCTCCATGGTAATTGTTACGACTGGGTGTTTCATTGTCAGCTTCCTCCTTGTGATTGTATCTTCATAAAAACATAAGCCTATTATAGCGGGAACTCCCGCGCTTGTCTATGCGGGGGAAAGAGTCGCGGATCACAGCTACCTTTCACGGGGCCGTTTCGGCGCAAAAAAAAGAGAACAGCGCCGCAAGGCAACACTGTTCTCTTTTTTGCTTCACTTTTCCGCTTCGTTTTGCTCTTCCAGCGCTTTCCACGCTTTGCGGAGCGCCCCGAGCGGGAGTCCGACCACATTGCTGTACTCGCCCTCGATTTTCTCGATATAGCAGGCAAAGCGCCCCTGAATGCCGTAAGCCCCTGCCTTATCCATGGGTTCGCCGCTGTCGACATAGGTCTGAATTTCGTCTTCTGTCATCGGTGCGACAAAAACCCGCGTCTCCGCCGCAAAGACCCGCTCCCTGGTTTCTCCGGCGAGGAGCAGTGCGACACCGGTATAGACCTCATGCGCTCTGCCCTGCAGACTGCGAAGCATCTCCGTTGCCGCCGCGCTGTCCTTCGGCTTTCCGAGGATGATGCCGTCCCGCACCACAACGGTGTCCGCGCCGATGACCAGAGTTCCGGCCGCTTCCGTCGCGGCGACACAGCCCGCCTTCCGGCGCGCGAGTTCCTGCACAAAGCGCGCGGGATCCCGCTCCGAAGAGTGCTCATCGACCTCACTCGGCTGCACGCCCGGGCAGAGTCCGAGCTGCCTGAGCAAATCCAGGCGGCGCGGCGAAGCGGAGGCAAGCACAATGCGTCTCTCCCCGAGGCGCATCAGCGGAGCACCTGGTCGCCGTCCTTCGCGACCACATGGGTCTTCACGCCGAGCTGACGCATCCAGCCTCTCACTTCCAGCGTGCGCCAGTTGCCGCTGTTTAAGCCGCCGCCGTTGTTGTTCTCCCAGAGCCAGAGCGGTGTCGGCCAGAGACAAATCTCCGGTTTCACCATCTCATAGACATTGCGACCCACGCCCTGCTGGCCGTGGTGCGCCATCTGTACGATGTCCGCGCGCAGCGCGCCGGGGTTGTTCGCATAGTCCGCGACGAGCTGATTGCCCGCCTGAACGCCCATGTCACCGAGGAACAGAATCTTCCGGCCGCTCACATCGAGGCGATAGGCGACCGAAGAGTTGTTGATGGAGTTCACGCTCGAGAGGTAGGGGTCATTCATCACATTGACCGTGATGTCATCGATCGGAATGTTGTCGCCCTTGTGCACGGTGTGACGCGCACTCTCCGGCAGCGTCTCGATTGCGCTGCGGCACTGCGCGACCATGTCCGCGCGGTACGCCTCATTCGTGTTGTACCACTCCTGCGGCTGGAAGTTGTAATAGACCGCATCGATTTTGATGCCGGAATTCGGATCCTGCAGAATCTTGGTCAGTGCGCCCACATGGTCCGAGTGCGGGTGGGTGATGAACCACGCCGTCACATGGCTGCCCTTCGCGCGGAGCACTTCCTTCAGGTGTTCGGTATCGTGCTCGGTGCCGCCGTCAAAGACCAGGACTTTGCCGGCCTTCGTCGTGACAACAAAGCTCATCATCTGGCTTGCCGAGCGCGGCGCAACCAGCATGAGCTCATCGCCGCCGAAGAGCGTACTTGTGACCACCTTGGCCGTGCCGTTGTTCACACCCGAACCGTGGGCTGTCGCCGCCGTGGTCGCCTGCACCGCCGCCGTGCTGCTCTGGCTCGCCGTTGTCTCCGCAGTGCCGACCGCATTCTGATCGACCACCGCACCGTCGGAAGTGTCGCTCTCCGTCGCGGCGGCTGTGGTCGCCGCCGAAGCGCCGCGCTGTACCACATCGGCGCGCGCGCTGCCCGCCGCGAGGGTTACCAGAGCCAAAGTCAAAGCCGCTGTGCGGCGAATTAATTTTCTCATGCTGTCCTGCCTCCTAGATTTACTCTCCGCTGTACAGGCCCGTCCGGTCTCCTGTGTACTTGCCGCCCGGCACCTTGACGGTTCCGTCCGTCAGAATGACTTCGTTGACACCGTTATACTGCGAGAACGGCACCACGGCCTGATTGCTGCCCGCCGGAATGGTCATGCTGACCAGATACTTGTCCGGCTTTAAAATGTCCGACTCGCGGAATACCTGAATGTTGACGGCGTACTTCTGATAGAGACCGCCGTAGCTCTCCTCCGAGCTCGCCGCAATCGAGAAATCCTGCTCCGCGCAGGCATCGTTGAACGCGCGAATCAGCTCGTTTGCGTAGCGCACGCCGTCCTCCTCGGTCGCCGAGTTGTCGAGCGGCCAGATCAGCATGACAGTCTTGGTGTTCTCATCCACGACGGTGTCGATGTACTTCGAGAGCGGATAGTCGCTCGCGTTGTCCTTGAGGAGATCCTCGCAGGAGCTCTGTGCCTCGTCAAAATTCAATTTGATGTCGTCGTGCATCACGGCATCCTGTCCCTTGCCCTGTTCCGCAGCCGCCGAAGCCGCCGCGGAAGCCGCAAGCTGACCGCGCTTCGGTCCGCAACCGCCGAGAAGCGCTACGGCGCCGAGAAGCGCCAATCCTGTTGTACAAGCCCAAACCCGTTTTGTTTTTTTCATCGTCCGTTCACCTCTGCTTACTCAATTCCGCATTATAGTAAATGCCATCCTATTTTAACAGCATTTTCCCTACTTTGTCAGAAAAGCTTAAAGTTTCTCTCTTGCCAAATCGGGCGTCGGGTGGTAAATTGTTCAATATTGGAGGTGTTAAAGAAAAAAATGAACAAGAAGCTCTCACAGCGCATCGACTGGATGATCACACTGCTGCCCTTTCTGCTGATTCTGGCACTCTGCCTGACCTTTTTCACCGCACCGGAGGCTTCCGGCGCTGCCTTGAATGCCATCCGAAGCTTTCTCGGCGAGGAGTTCGGCTGGTACTATCTGCTCCTCGGGCTCGGCATTTTTCTGCTGACGCTCTACCTCGCCTTTTCTCGCTTCGGCTCTATCCGCCTCGGCGGCGACCGCCCGCAGTACCCCTTCTTCCAGTGGGGCAGTATGATGTTCACGGCGGGACTCGCGGCGGATATTCTCTTCTACTCGCTCTGTGAGTGGATGACCTACGCGACCGATGCGCATGTGCAGTCGCTCGGCGACACACAGGACTGGGCCGGCAGCTTCTCCTTATTCCACTGGGGTCCCGTCCCGTGGGGCTTTTACCTCGCGCTCTCGGTCGCCTTTGCCTTCATGATTCATGTGCGGAAGCGCAACAAGCAGAAATACTCGGAGGCCTGCCGCGCGCTCTTGAAGCAGCATACCGACGGGATTCCGGGGCGACTCATTGACCTGATTGCGGTCTTTGCGCTGATTGCCGGCACCGCGACTACCTTTGCGGTCTCCGCGCCCCTGCTCTCCGGCGCAATCTCCGCGATTTTCTCGGTCAACGACAGCACGGCGCTGACCATTTCGATTCTGCTCTTTATCTGCCTGGTCTACACGGTCTGCGCCTACTTCGGCATCCACGGCATCTCGATTATGGCGGCCTCCTGCACCTGGCTTTTCTTTGCGCTCCTCCTGTACGTGCTCTTCCTCGGCGGCATGCCGCGCTACATTCTGGAGACCGGACTCTCCTCGATCGGCAATGTCGCACAGAACTTTATCTCGCTCTGCACCTACACGGATCCGCTTCGGAAGACCGGTTTTGCCCAGAATACGACCATCTTCTACTGGGCTTACTGGATGGTCTGGTGTGTCGCAACCCCCTTCTTCATCGGCAGCATCAGCCGCGGCAGAACCATACGCGAACTGATTCTGGGCGGCTATGCGGCGGGCCTCCTCGGCACCTGGATTTCCTTCATTGTGCTCGGGAACTACGGTCTCGGCTTGCAGCTGCTCGGCAAGGTAGACTTGCTCGGCATGTATGAGCAGAGCGGCAATCTCTACGAGACCATACTCACGATACTCCGCACCCTGCCGGGCTATCGCTTCGTGCTGATACTCCTGGTGCTCGGGATGATTGCCTTTTATGCGACCTCCTTTGACTCGATTGCCGTGGTCGCAAGTGCCTACTCCTACCGCGAGATGTCAGCTGACGAGGAGCCTGACCGGAGACTCAAGCTCTTCTGGTCCGTCCTCTTAATTCTCCTGCCGATTGCCCTCCTCTTCTCGGAGAGCTCCATGGCAAATTTGCAGACCGTCTCGATCATTGCGGCCTTTCCGATCGGCTTTATTATGATATTGATACTCGCCTCCTTCTTCCGGGATGCCTCGGACTACCTAAAGGAGCAGGAAGCGGCGCAAAACGCGAAGGAGCGCTGAGCCGCATCCAATGTATACCGTGCAAATCGCAAAGCCCACAAAAAGAGCGCCGCAGCCTTCTGCGACGCCCTTTTTTGATTTCATGTTTTTATGCCGGTTTTGATTGCCGCTCTCTTACGCCAGTACCGCCTCGTACTTCTCACCGACCTTCTTCCAGTCGAGTACCTCGAAGAATGCCTTTACATAGTCCGGGCGCAGATTCTTATACTTTAAGTAGTAGGCGTGCTCCCAGACATCGATGCCGAGAATCGGGACAAAGCCCTTGCCCTCCATGAGGGGGTTATCCTGGTTTGCGCTCGCCGAAACCTGAAGTTCTCCGTCCTTGTTTGCCGAGAGCCATGCCCAGCCGGAGCCGAACTGACCGACCGCCAGTGCCGTCAGTTTTTCCTTCAGTGCCTCGACGGAGCCGAACTGCTTCTCGATGGCTGCCGCAAGCTTACCTTCCGGCGCGCTGTGCTTCTCCGGGCTCATAATTTCAAAGTAGAGGTTGTGGTTATAGTAGCCGCCGCCGTTATTCCGGAGTGCCTTGCGGCTCGCCTCGTCCTTCACCTCGTCGAGAGAAGAGAGAATCTGCTCTGCAGACTTGCCCGCAATGCCGGCAGCCTCGACCGCCGCATTGAAGTTCTTGGTGTAGGTCGCGTGATGCTTGGAGTAGTGGGTCTCCATGGTCAGGGCGTCGATATACGGCTCCAAGGCCGCGAATGCGTAATCCAGCTTTACCTGCTCAAACATAGTGGGACTCCTTTCGTTAGGTTCCTATAATACAGGAATCATTCTTGTTATTACCACTATAGCATATTCCGAAAAACTTGCAAGGGGAATTCCCAGTATTTTACTGGGAATTCCCCTCTTCCGGACTAAGCTCTGGTTTTTCGTCTGCCGAAACGCCGTGCTCTGCCGCCCGCGCGCCGCGCTCTGCCGCGACAATGTAAATCGGACGCCCCTTGACCTCTTGAAACAGAACACCGATGTACTGTCCCATAATGCCGAGAATCAGAAACAACATGCTGAACATGAAGCAGATGACCACGATGATGGTCGTGTAGCCGTCCGGCGCGCCGAAGCGGAGCTTCGTGAAAATCGAATAAAGCAGCAGAATCACGCCGAGGGCCCCCGAGGCGATGCCCGCATAGATGCCGAGCCGGAGCGGCAGGTCGGAAAAGCTCATAATCGTATTCATCGAGAAGCGGAACAGCTTTCGAATCGAATATTTCGAATGCCCCGCCGCGCGCGCCGCCGCCTCATAGGAGAGGGTCGTGCTCCGGAATCCGAGACTCTGCACATAGCCGCGGAGAAAGCGCACCCGCTCCCGGTAATCGTGCCGCAGCACTTCCGCCGCGCGCGCCGAGATGCCGAAAAAGTCCGATGCGTTTTTCTCGAGCCTGATGCCGCTCAGCGCATTCATGACGCCGTAAAACCCGGCAGAGGTGATATTTTTGACAATCCCCGCCGAGCGGTTTGCGGTCCGCACCATGCTGATCACATCGAAGCCCTCGTCAAACGCCCGCACAATCTCCGGGATGCACTGCGGCGGATGCTGGAGGTCTGCGTCCATACAGATCACATTGCCCTCCGCGTAGTCGATGCCCGCGATCATCGCGGCCTCGTGCCCGAAATTTCGCGAGAAATGCAGGACGCGGATGCGGGCATCCTCCGCCGCGAAGCGATCCAGAAGTTCCGCGCTCCCGTCACTGCTCCCGTCATTGACAAAGAGGAGGGCATAGGGTCTGCCGCTCCTCTCCAGCACTTCCGTGAGGCGCTCCCGGCAAAGCGGCAGCGCCTCCTCCTCGTTAAATACCGAGACCACGACGGTCAGGATATTTGTTCTCTCAGCCATAAATTTGAATCCCCGTGCTCTCGTGGGACGGACGCCGCTCTTCCTTCGGCGGCAACTGCATATAGTCCCCGTAGATTTTCGTGAGTACCTCGTCGTAGTGCTTCGGAATGCAGAGTTCGCAGTCCTCAAAGCGAATCTGAATCCGCCCCTGCGCGACGGCATCCGACAGGCGGATGTCGATATAGCCGGGATCGTAATTCGAGTAGTACCACTCCGCTGTCTGCTTTTTGTTGGCCCGCCGCGCAACTTTGTCCTGGAGGGCAAAGAGCTTTTTCATCGGCACCAGCTTTCCGGCGCTGCTGCCGAGAAATACCGCGCTCTTCTGCCCGAGGCTGTACTTCCCGTAATCGAGCGCTCTCCGGTGTCCCATCGCGAGCGCGTAGAGCGCCTTCTGTTCGAGCAGCGTATGTGCCCCCGCTTGTCCGTCCGGCAGACGGTCCAGAATAAAGATGTCCACCCAGAGATGGTTTAACTTCTCCTCATAGTAGGCGGTCTCCGCATCCGGATTCCGCCGTCTCGAGTACTCGTAGATGATGCGCGGCGTGAAGTCGTAGAAACGTCTTCCGCCCCGGAAACTCTCCGGCAGCAAAAGATGCATGCCCTCACGGAGTTCCCGCGGTGCGACCTTCCGGAACGCCTCCCACTGGTTCCGCGTCATCACAATATCGGCATCATCGTCCCAGGGAATAAAACCGCCGTGGCGAATCGCACCGAGCAGGGTACCGGAGTCCAGCGCATAGGAAATCCTGTACTTCTCACAGATTCGGTGTATCTCTTTTAAAATTTTCAAGTTCGCTTCCTGCACTGCCTGCAGGCCATAGGCATTATTCATGAGGCGATTCTACTCCTTTTTTTCATAAAACACATTTAAGTTTTTATGTTGTAACAGCGACAGTGCTTTCCGTATCCGGACAGGATCATGGTAGGAAAGAACCTTGACGAGGGTCTCATCGCTCTCGGCCTCAAAATTTTTTGCGACCGTCCGCATTGCGAGAAAGTTTTCCTTTCGGTAGGGCGCCATGTGAATTTCATGCGCCGTCGTGGCAAGATTGCCGAGGCAAAAGACGAGCAGCGAGACGGCGGCGAGACGGCGCGCGTGCCGTCCCCCGCTGTCCCGTGCCGATAGGAAAAGGATCAACAAGAGCCCCAGCATGCCGACCTGATACTGCAGCGCATAGCGGGAACTCATGCCGTAATTTTCCCGGAGGAAAATCCAGCGGGAAGCCGTGACCAGCAAATGATTCAGAAAGCCCGAGGCGATTAAGCAGAGCGGAAAGAGACTACGATCCTTCTCTATGAGCTTTGCCGCATACAGAAACGCAAGGGCATAGAGCGTGAGCACCAGAAGGCCGAGCCCCGTGAACACAAAGTCCGGCAGCTGTCCCGCGCTCTCCTGTCCGATGATTTCGGAGGCAAAGGAGCGCACAAAAAAGCGCGGCAGGAGCAGGGGATGTGCCCGCACGACCGTGAAAATCGAGTCCGTCGTCGCGCCGTGCCTCTCTTCGACCGAGAGACTGCGGCTGATGAGATAGAGCCCGAACGGTAACAGCACCGCGAGCACGCGAGCCGCGCTCTGCCGAAAGTCCCGCCGAAAGCGAAGCACGATGACAAGTTCCGCGAGCACGGCGGTCAGCGCGTAAATCGCGCAGTAGGGTCCCGCAAAAAAGAGTATCGTGAGCGAGGGCAGCCAGAGCAGGCGCCTTGCCGCCTTTCTGTCTCCGGTCTTTTGCAGCAGCGCGTCAAGGCTCAGATAGTGGCAGAAAAAGAGCATAAAGGCCGCAAAGTGCACCCAGCCCGAACCGTTGGTCAGCATCTCCCACTTGTTCAGCGAGAACATGAGGAGCATGAGTAACGCCGTCACCGCAAGCGGCAGTCGCTTTTTCTCGCAGTAGCGCCCCAGAAGGTAGGCATTCAGGGAGAGAAAGGCCGCGCCGAGCACCATGTCGAACATCGTGCTGTAGTGAAAGAAACGCACATTCACAATGCGCTCCAAGTAGTTGACCGGAATCCGGGTCAGGACATCGCCGTGCAGGTAGGGCGACAAGCTGTAAACATTTTCAAGATAGCTGTTTACGAGACGGATGTAGTCGGTGTAGACCACATTCGCGCTCGCCGACCGGAGATAGGCCGTCAGAAAGAGAAAGCCGAAGAGCGGCAGGAGCCGAACTGTTATTTTTCTTCCCATGCCTTCTCTCCTTCTCCCGCATCGACATCGAAGCGAACCAGCATCGCGAGCGGCGTATCGCCGCGCTGTTCGGCGGCATTTTCCACCTGAAAGTTCGTCGAAAAGCGGAAGGTGTTAAGCGCAAAGGGCGTCCCTACGACCGTAAAGCTCTCGCGATTTTTCGTGAGCGGGAAATGCTGCACGCTGTTTCCGCTCTCGACCGTGATTTCCTCGCCGCCCCGCAGGGTGCCGGGGTAGGTCACATGGAAGTGTAGTTCGCCGCTCCCCTGCAGCAGAATGCGGAGGGACGCGCTCCGATCCATCCACTCGTCTTCATAGTAGCCGTAGTCGACCGCGCACTGCAGCTCTCGGACTGCCTTGGTCTCATCGAGAAACGCATCGTGTGCGGGATCCTCAAAGAGCACGAGCATATCCGGATGTACAAGCCCGATGTCATAGACCGAGGACACATGCCGGACTACCGTGCCCTGTCCGGTATGCGCCGGATCAAAGGTTTTAAAGAAGGTGCGCCCCGTGAAATCGCTCATCTCATAGCTGTTGCCGACAATCACGATGTCCTTGCCGAGCACCTCTCGCCCGTACCTGCCGTAGGTCACATCGGCGAGGGAGTTATAGCGCGCCTGATCCGGAAAGAGATAAATCTTCGGGATAAAGCGGCGATAATACTGCTGCATTACGAGACTTAACAGGGCAACGACCGAGAGCAGCGCAAGCGGCACCGCGTTGTCAAACTGATAGCGGCGCTTTGCCTCGGGGTCCGCGTTCCGCGCCTCGCAGGAGACCCGCCGGATCCCGTAGAGATAAGCGACCAGCAGGAGTTGAAACGCATAGAGCACATAAACCCAGCGGAGCTCCACGCGTATCGTGACTGCCGAGGCCGCCGCAGAGCCGATCCAGAAACCGAGGAAAAAGACGAGATCCCGGAGGAGCTTCATGCCCTCCGCCCCGCGCTTCCGGTACCTTCTCGACAAAAAGAGCTGGTAGAAGCTGATCAGCAGGTAAAAGAGCATCGCGAGGTTCCAGAACAGCACCAGTACTTTGACGCGAAACGAAGTGTCCTGCCAGGGTCGGCCGCAGAGGTGCTCGGGCCCCGCATTGACCCCGATTGAATACAGCGCTTCGAGCACAAAATTCGTAATCGCCCCCTGCACGGTGAAGGTGTCCTTTAAGCTGGTGCCGCCGGTGCCCTCGGGCGAAACCGTCCCTATCATCACAAAGCGTATGCCCTGCATCAGCAAAAAGACCGCGACGACCGCGAGATAGCGGTACCACTTTTTGTCCCGTCTCACGAGGAGGCAGTAGAAAAACATGGGCAACAGGACCATGTAGCGCTCGTGCGTGAAGCAATTCAGAAAATAGACGAGCAGCGCAAGACAAAAGTTCTTGGTCTCCGCCCTGCCCCTCAGGTAACGATACAGGAAAAAGGCCTGCAGCACCGCAAAGAAAACGCCCATGGTCTCCATGAGACCGAGCAACTGTCCGATCTGGTAATAGGCGAAGTGTGAGCCGAGAAACAGAAAGCCCACGGCAAACGCAACCGCGCGGTTTCCGGAGAGGCGCTTGGCAAAGAGATAGAGGAAACCCGCGAGACCCGCATTCAGCAGAATGTTGAACGGAACAATCCAGTCGATGTGGTGGCCGATGAGTTGCAGCTCCAGCCAGGACGCCGCCCAGTAGACAAAGCGGCAGCGGGTCGAGCCCTGCGGAAAGGCATACTGCCAAAAGCTCTGCTCGCCCCAGCAGGACCAGGTGTAGAGGTCGTCTTTATAAAGGCCGCTGATTCGGAACTGCCGGTTCACAAAGAACGCCCAGGCGACGAGCATTGCCAGCAGCAAGAGATCGCTGCGGATGTCCTGTTTCTTTTGCTTTTCTCCCATGGCTCCTCCTTGTCTTGGCGCGCTAGCGCGCGCGGTGGTAGCGATAGATGGCATTGCCCTCCTGCCGTATCACGACTTCAATGCTCCCCTCTTCCTCGAGATAGCGGATGATATCGGCCGCGCGGCTGTGATCCGCCAGAAACATATCGTCCGTATAGAGCGCGTCTATGCCCGCGCGGTCCAGGAACTCCTTAAAAAGATCCAGCGTCTTCACGAGATACACATTGCCGCCGCTCCCCGCGAGGTCGGTGTAACTCTGCGCGTCACAGGGCAGCAGGTAGCACTCCGGCTCGGCCGCCAGAGTCAGAAGACGCATGCGCGGCGCATTTTTCACATAGCGGTAGATGGGCTCGCCGCCGTCGAGAATCAGCGTCTCCTCGGCAAGCCGCCCGTGCGGATAGAAGAGACCGGCCCTGCCCTCATAGCCCGTATAGCCCCGCGCGCCTGCCCAGTTGGTGAGACAGAGCATCAGGACGGCGAGCAGTGCCGCCGGGCTAAGCGCCCGGAATAACAGCGCGCTCTTCTCCCGCCACAGCAGAAAAGCCGTGAGCAGGACCAGCAGGTAAAAAAGGCCGTAGTAATTGCCGTCAATCTGATGCAGGCGCTCGAGCGAGAAAAGCAGCAAAAAGCCCTGCACCGCGAGGAGACAACCCGGCAGGGCAGCGCTGTCCGCCCTTTGCGCGGTTTTCGCGCGCCCGCGAAAGCAGAGCGCAAGGAGCAGGACGGGAATCAGTGTCGTGCCCCAGGCAATGCGGATATGTAAGCCCGCTTCTCCGACCGGTGCCAGAAAAAGAAGCCGCAGGCGCAAGAGAAGCGCAACGAGACGCGCTTTCCCGGAAAGCTCTGCCCCGGCGTCCGGGAGACTCTGCACGGCGAGCGGATATCTGCCGCGAAAACCGAGTGTCTCAAAGAGGCCGGTGAAGACCGAGACCAGCGGATAACCGGTCAGGTGCAGCGTTCGAAGCGTCACGGCCGTAAGCGCTGTCAAGGTAACCAGCGGCGGGAGCAAAAGCTGCCGCCACGGTTTTCCGGCCTTCTGTTCGTCCCCGGCAGACAGCGTGATCCGTCCTCTCCGCCGTCCGTATAACAGCGCGTAGAGGAAAAAGCCGATGAGTAAGCCCCCCGAAAAGACCGGCGCCGTCGGTTTCAGCATGAAGGTAAAGAGCAGCGCGCTCGCGGCAAAGGAAACGGCGATACGGCGCTCCGTGCCGCGCCGCCGTTCCGCGCGGCGCACTTCCCGCACGGCATAGAGCTGAAATAAAATCGTGATGAGATCGGTCTTCGCAGAGACGCTTAAGTTCATGACGCCGGGCAGCAACGCGGCGACGGCGACCGGGTAGAGCGCGCGCTTCTCTCCGATTTCCGCTCTGCAATAATCATAGAGCAGAAATAAGAGCAGTAACCCGAGGCAAAAGGAAAAGGCGAGTGTCGGGCCGTAACTTTTCCCGAGATATAGCGGCAAGGAAAGGATTTCGAGCCCCTTCGGGTAAAAGTAGACCTGATTCGCCGAGCCGAGCGCCTCAAAAATACCCCTGCCGTTGTCGAGCACAAAGGGTGAGCGGAGCGCATAGCGGAGGGAGTCGTAGTCGACCGCGAGATTCAAGCGGCCGAGCTGCACGAGTACGACCGTGAGTATGAGCGCCGTGACAGCGCTCTCTCCGCAACTCCGCCGCACATCCGCCGCCGCGACAGGAAATGCCCTGCTTCGAAGCGCCCCGGCGACAAGCGCTCTCCCTGCGGTGAGCAGAGCAAACAGCGAAAATACGCCCGCCAGCGCGCGCCAGGTGCGGAGACCGCCGATATGGAAGCCTGACAGCAGGCCGACCAGCACAATCCAGCACGCCGCCCCCGTCAGGAAGCCGCGATACAGCTTCTCCGCCGTGGCGGCGACCTCCGCCCGGCGGTATAAGAGCGCCATGCCGGTAAGACTCAACATCAGAATCCAGAATCCCGCCATGAGCACGCTGAACAGCGCCAGATGACGAAATGCGAAACCGAGCAACAGGAGAACACGCGCTGCGTTTCGCCGCCCTCTCCCGCGGATCCGATCGACGCCGAAAAAGAGCAGGTATACAAGCGCGGTCTCGAGGAGCATCGCCGCCGTCCGCGGGTCCGCGAACTGCTCCGCAAAAAAGCCGTCCCCCGCGAGACCGTGCGCCGCAAACAGACTGAGTCCCGCGGCAACCGCCGCGAGCAGCCCCGCCCTACGCCCCGTAGTCCACATAGGCACTCCGGTAAAGGCGCATCAGCAGTTCCGTGACGGCTTCCGGCCACATCATCCGGAACATGGCTCTCTCTTCCCGCTCCCGCACATGATTCTCCGTGAGCGCCGCGGTCGCCGCGCCGCTGTGAATCCGGTAGAGTAACAGGCTCTGCTCCGCAACCACCCAGCGACCGCCCGCCGCCGCGAGCTGCCAGAGCAGCTCCCAGTCGAGCACAAAGCGGCGCGAGGTCGAAAAAGGTGCCTCGCCGAGCGCGTCCCGCCGGTAGGCGCAGGACGGGCAGACAATCGGATTGCCGAAGCGAAGGCTGAGGCGCTTGCCCGCCGTACAGGTCGAAAGCAGCGGGAGGCAGAGCGGAACACGCAGCAGTTTTTTCACGAACTCCGCCTTGCTCCGCGGCTGAATCCTGCCGTCCCGGAGAATGCGTGCGTCCGTCGTAAAGAGCGTGAGATCCGGATACGCCGCCGCCGTGCGGTACAGGGTCTCCGCATAGTGCCTCGCGTAGACATCGTCCTGGTGGGCGAGCGTCACAAAGTCACCGGAGGCCTGATGCAGTGCGAAGTTCCAGTCCGCCCCGATGCCGGGTTCTCCGTCCCGCACACAGTAGCGAAAGCCGTACTGTGCCGCGAGCCGCTCGAGAAAGGGGCTCGGTGTCGCCGTGCAGAGCAGTTTCTCCGAAGAAACCGTCTGCCCGGCGAGCGAGCGGAGGCAGCGCTCCAGATAGGGCGAATCCCCGTAGGCACAAACCGCAAAGCTGTGCGTCATTTTTCGGCATCCTCCCCAAAGAAGGCAGTCTCGAGCGCGAGGCAGAGGGCGTGATAAATCGGCAGGTGCAACTCCTGAATCTGATAGGTTTCCTGCCGCGGCACAATGAGTGACACGTCCGCGATTTTTGCGAGTGCGCCGCCGGTCTTCCCCGTGAGGGCAATGACCTTCAGGCCGAGCGCCCGTGCAGTCTCCGCCGCATTCAGAACATTCTCGGAATTGCCGGAGGTACTGATGGCGAGCAGCACATCGCCCGCTCTGCCGTAGCCGTAGACCTGCTGCGCCATGGCAAACTTCCAGTCCGTGTCATTGCCGAAGGCGCTCTGTAGCGCGTCGTGTCCCGTGATTGCGATGGCCGGAAGCGCCCCTTCCAGCATCGCGGCGACACGCGCGCCGCGCTCGCCCTGTGCGCTCAGGGTCTCCCGCACCGCCGCCGGAATGCTGCGGCGAAAGGCAAAACTCTTCATGAGTTCGCCGACCATGTGCTCGCTGTCGGCCGCGCTCCCGCCGTTTCCGCCGACCAACAGCTTGCCGCCCGCCGAAAAGGCGCTACGCAGCACCTCCAGCGCGCTGTAAAGCTCTGCCCGCAGGGGGACAAGATCCGCGTACCGTGTGAGCAAACGCTCCAGATTTTCTTCTCTCTCCATCTCTCTGCTCCTCTCTGCCAGTTTCCGTCTTTCCTGCGCTATCATCACAGCTGCAAAGCCTGTATGCGCGCCATCGCCTCGACTGTGTCCTCGTAAGTTCCGAAGGCCGAGAAACGGAAATAATGCTCGCCGTGCGGTCCGAAGCCGGAACCCGGCGTGCCGACCACCGCCGCTTTCTCCAACAGTGTATCAAAAAACTCCCAGCTCGTCATATTGCCGGGCGTTTTCACCCAGACGTAGGGCGCGTTCACGCCGCCGTAGACCGAGAAGCCTGCCTTTTTCAGGGTCTCGTACATGTAGTGCGCATTCCGCATATAGTACGCGACCTGCTCGGCGGTCTCCCGCTGTCCCTCAGCGGAGTAGACGGCCTCGCCCGCGCGCTGCACAATGTAGGGCGCGCCGTTGAACTTGGTACCGTGGCGTCTGCTCCAGAGCGCATGCAGCTCGACTTCCTCGGTCGTGCCGTCCACGCCCTTCACCTTTTTCCGAAGATCGTGCGGCACCACCGTCGCGCCGAGGCGAAGTCCCGTGAAGCCCGCCTTCTTCGAGAACGAGCGGAGCTCAATCGCACAGGTTCTCGCCCCCTCGCACTCGTAAATCGTGTGCGGAACATCGGCCTCGGTGATATAGGCCTCATAGGCCGCGTCAAAGAGAATCACGCTGCCGTTCTCGTTGGCATAATCCACCCAGCGCTGCAACGCCTCCTTCCGCATGACCGCGCCGGTCGGGTTGTTCGGCGAGCAGAGATAGATGAGGTCCGGTGCCTTGCCCGCCGGGAACGCCGGTGTGAAATCATTTTCCGCGGTACAGGGCAGGTAAGTGATGCCCGCATAGACGCCCTTTTCCGCATCGTAATCGCCGCTCCGGCCCGCCATCACATTCGTATCGAGGTACACGGGATAGACCGGGTCGCAGACCGCGACCGTGGAATCGAGACTGAAAATTTCCTGGATATTGCCGGAGTCGCTCTTTGCGCCGTCCGAAATAAAAATCTCATCCGCCCGGATCTCCGCGCCGCGCGCCGCATAGTCGAATTCGACCATCTTATCCCGGAGGAAGGCATAGCCGTTTTCCGGCCCGTAGCCGCGGAAGGTCTCCGCTTCTCCCATCTCGTCGACCGCCTTGTGCAGCGCATGAATGACCGCCGGGCAGAGCGGCTTCGTCACGTCGCCGATGCCCATCCGGATGACGCGCTCGCCCTGATGCGCGTCGGTAAAAGCGGCGACCTTCTTCGCAATCGTCGAAAACAGATAGGAACCCGGAAGTTTCAGATAATTCTCGTTGATTTGATACATACAATACTCCTTCACTGCAAAACCTGTGACTGTTTTCCTCCCGTGAGACGCACGCCGAAAACGCGAAAAGCCGCAGGGCTTCTGCCTGCGGCTTTTCTTTCTAATGGAGATGGAGGGATTCGAACCCTTGACCCCCACGTTGCGAACGTGGTGCTCTCCCAGCTGAGCTACACCCCCACGGGATTTGAGCGGTACTACCGTACCAACAGGTAATATCTTACACCCAATCCCAAAACTTGTAAAGCTATCTTTCGTTTCCTTACAATTTTATTTCGCCTTTTTTCCGATCATCTCGGTGACAAGGGTCTTCAGGACCTCAATCATGCGGTAGAAGTCGGTGACATTCAGGTACTCGTAGATACCGTGGAAGTTCTCGCCACCGGTCGAGATGTTCGGGCAGGGCAGGCCCATGTAGGAGAGCGTCGCGCCGTCGGTGCCGCCGCGAATGGCCACCGTGCTCGGCGTAATGTCGTTCTTTCGGAAGGCTTCGCGCGCAGTCTCGATCAAATACGGGTAGGGCTCCACCTTCTCCTTCATGTTGTAGTAGCTGTCTTTCACCTCTGCCGTGAGCTTCGCCTCGGTGTGCGCGTACTTTTCATTCAGCTGCTCGGCAACCGCGAGGAAGGTCTTCTTCATGCCCTCGAACTTCTCGCGGTCGTGCTCGCGGATGATGTAGCGGAGTTCCGCGGAACTCTCATCGCCCTTCATCTGGCAGAGGTGGAAAAAGCCCTCGAAGCCCTCGGTGTTCGCCGGGGTGCAGGGCGGCAGGAGGGACTGGAACTCCATGCCGAGCATGACGGCACTGACCATCTTATTCTTCGCGGAACCCGGGTGCACGTTCACACCCTTGATGTGCAGCGTGCCGGAAGCCGCATTGAAGTTTTCGTACTCGATGCCGCCGATTTCACCGCCGTCCACCGTGTAGGCGACTTCCGCGCCGAAGCCCTTCACATCGAAGAACTTAGCGCCCTCTCCGATTTCCTCATCCGGCGTGAAACCGATGCAAAGCTCGCCGTGGCGGTGCTCCGGATGCTCGTGCAGATATTCGACGAGCGCCATGATCTCCGCGACGCCGGCCTTGTCGTCCGCGCCGAGCAGAGTGCTGCCGTCCGTGACCAGGAGCGCATCTCCCTTGGCGAGATCCAGCTGCGGGAAGGTCTTCGGCGACAGCACTTCGCCGTGTCCGAGCGCAATGTCCCCGCCCTCGTACTTCTCGATGAGGCGCGGCTTCACATCCGTGTCGCTCGCTGCGGGCGAAGTATCCATGTGGGAGATGAGACCGAGCGCCGGTGTCACCGCATTTTCCGCCTCCGTGAGATTCGAGGGAATGCGCGCGTAGACATAGCACTTGTCGCTTAAGCGCACGTCTTTGGCGCCGAGCTCTCTGAGCTCTGCCTCGAGCTTCCGCGCGAGGTCAAACTGTTTCTCGGTGGACGGGTGCGTCCCCGACTCCTCCGAGGACTGGGTATCTATTTTGATATAAGAAATGAGTCTTTCCAATGCATCCATATTCCTGCCTCCTTCGTTTTCGGTCGTAGCTTTTACAGTTTCCATCCTACACGATAGACTTTCATAACTCAACCACCGGAGCCAAGGTTCCGACCGCCAGTTTGAGATAATAGTACAGCGGGTTTAAGAGTGCAAGCGCGCGGATGCCAAGATCCAGAAATACGGGCGCGCCGAGCAGGCAGAGGAGTAAGAGCGGCAGCAGGAGCGCGAGCAGGATTTCCTGCCGCCCTCGGGTCAGCGCGCCGATTCCCGACACAAAGAGCAGTGCCAGGAGGTTCAGGCAGAGCAGGGACAGAGCTTCCCGCCCCGCACTTTGCATCACCCCGCCTGCAAAGAGCAGCGCCAAAAGGCCAAGACTCGCCACCGCCTGCACCGCGAGCAGATAGCGGAGCGCAAACCGGCACTGTGCGGCCGCGGGCGCAAAGGAGAACAGCCCCTTCCGTCTGTCTTCGAGAAAATAGAGCAGCGCGACAAAACTCATCAGCAGCAGCCAGAGTGCGCCGAGGCCGCGAAGCGGCGAGCGGAGGTAGCTCTGCCGCCGCACCGTCTGTCCCGCCGCATTCTCGTACGAAATCAGCTCGCCGTCTATGTTCACCGCCGCATAGCGCGCATCCAGTTCTCGCCGGACGGTCGGACTGTCCGGATGCAGTGAAAACTTCTCCGTGAGAAAATTCCGATAGACGGATTCGGAAATCTCAGGGTAGAGCGCGCGGTACAGCACTTCGCGGGACAAAAGCACAACCGCGCTGTCCTCCCGCTCGAGTACCGTGACCAGCGGAATGTTTTTGCCGCCGGCACGCTTCTCGATCCGCGCTTCGAGGTCAGACGGCAGAATCCACGCGGCGTCCAGTCTGCCGTTACGGAGCTGTTCCCGCGCGTGCCGTTCGTCGGAGACCTTCTCGATGCGGAGCACCGTGTCACCGGTCAGCAGCCTGTCCGCGACCCTCCGATTCACTTCCGGCAGCTGCCCTTCCGTGACCAGACCGATTCGCAAAATACCGCTCTCCCCGCGGCTTGCGAGCCGCAAAAAAAGTCCGAGCAGCGGCAGCAGCAGGCAGAGGAACAAAAAACTCCTCTTTCGGAAGAAGCGCTTTACAAGCAACAGCTCCCAGCGAAGTACCTGTCTCATGCCTGCCTCCTTCCCGCGCGGCAGAGCGCCGCGAGTATCAGAAACAGCAGCGCAAAGAGCAGAAGCCATACGCCCTGCCAAAGAAGCGCTTCGACAGAGCTCCCCGCTGTGAGGTTCTGCAGGTAGGAAAAACACTGTCCGCTCGGCAGTGCGCGGCTGATCTGCTGCCATCGGTCCGGGAAAAAGGCGAGCGGATAAAAGCAGCCGCTCACAAAGGAAACGGTAATCCCCACGAGCAACTGCAAAAAAGCGCCCGCCAAAAGCCCCGTCGCGAGCTCATAGAGCAGGAACTGGAAGGCTGTCGCCGTGCAAAGCACCGGAAAAATTCCCGGAAATTTTTCCCGCAGAATGACGATGAGCGGCAGGCACGCGAGTAACTGTAACAGAAAGTAGGCCGCGTATTCCGAAAGTAGCTGGCGGGTGCGAGATACCCCCTCTGCCGCGAGCAGGCTCCCGAGCACCCGGGAGCGCCCGGTCGCAAAGGGCAGCGCACTGACGCCCGAGGAAAAGAAAAGGAAGCAGAGCAGCGCCGCCGCATAGTAGCGCGGCAGCGAGACATCCCGAAGCGGCCTGACACTCTCCGTCCGATAAGCCTGATTCCGGTTTAAGACCAGTGCGAGATAACGGAGATTCAGCTCTGTCAGCAGCTTCTCGTGCCGTGCAGCCTCGCCGTGGGCGTCAAAATAGCCCTCCGCCGCATAAATGCCCCTCTCGGTCTCTTTTAAAATCACCTCTGCCGCGCTGCCTGCCTCGCGAATCAGCGCGCTGTTTAAGCCCGCCTCGAGGCCGCCGCCCACATAGCGTATGGTCTTATTCTCGCCGTCGGCGAGCGCGGAGAGAAAATCATCCGGCACATCCAAATAGGCCTGGATTTCACCGCGCCGAAGAGCCGCCGCCGCGCTCTCCCGATCCATCTGCTCATAGGAAATCGCGAAGCGGGAGCTGTCCATATTGTTCAGCATCCCGAGCCCCGTCCCGAGATAGGTCTCGCCTCTGCCGCCGACAATGCCGAGTTTCAGCTTGGCGTTTCCCTCTTCCGAGGGCGAAAAGAGCTTTGTCAGAAAGAACGCCAGCAGCGCCGCCGACAGCAGAAGCAGGACATTCGCAAACAGCGCTCCCGGCAGACTTCGCAGCGCTCTCTTCCACTGCGCCGAAAAATAGCGTCTCATAAAAACAGCGCCTCCGCCGCTGCCTGATTTTCCGGGTGCGGGATTTCCCGCAGTCTGCCGTCCTTCAGAAAGACAAGCTGATCGCAGTGCGCAAATTCCGCGAAGTCATGGGTCACAAAGAGGGCCGTGCCGCCCTCTTCCGTGAAGCGCTTTAAGTAGGCGTAAAACTTTGCCTTTCCCTCCATATCGAGCGCCGCGGTCGGCTCGTCAAGCAGGAGAATCTTCGGCGCGCGCAGCACGGCAATCGAGAGCGCAAGGCGTTTCTTCATGCCGCCCGAGAGTTTGGCGACCGGCTTTTTCAGAAACGCGGTCGCGCCGAGCGCCGTAATCGCTCCGTCTTCCGCCATGCCTCTCTCTATGGCTTTTCTGTCGTGCCAGAGCAGTAAGTTATCAAAACCGGACAGTTCCTCCATCAGCGGATTCGCCTGCGGCGAAAAGCCGACCAGCGCCCTGCGGCGCGCCTCGTGCCCGAAGAGCTCTTCCCCGTCATAGGTAAAGCTCCCCCCGTCCGGTCGCAGAATTCCTCCCAAAACGGAAAGAAGTGTGGTCTTCCCGCCGCCGTTGCCGCCGAGAATGCCCACACAACTTCCGTTCGCCGCCTGCAGGTTAATCTCCCGCAGGACAGCGTTCTTTCCGTATTGCTTTTGAACCTTTGTTAAAACCAGCATTGCTTACTGCATGTAACCCGCGCTCTTCAGCGAATTCTCCATGAGATCCAGATAGTTCGACGGGATATCGGTCTGACGCAGCTGGCCGAGGAAGCCGTTCCAGTTTGCACCCTTCACAAAGTTCTCAGCCTCTGTGTTGTTCGAGACATCCACGCTCGCATCCTCTGCCGGTACCGCCGGCTCTTCGCCGCCCTCGCTTCTGGTCGAATCCAGTGCCATGGTCACAAACTCGTTGCCGTCCTTATTCACCGTCACGGTCATCTTCGTGCTCTTCTCGGTCTCCGCGACATCAAAGCCGAAGCTGAATGCGCTGAGATCCATGACACTCGTGCTGCTGCCGCCCGCGAGCTTGAACTTACCCTTTGCCGTGAGCTCACCCTTCTTCATCATCGCAAGATCAAGCTCATCCAGCATGAGCACGCCGACCTGCTCGCCGTTCTGCGTGAAGGTGAACACACCGCTCATCTTCTTGCCGTCATTCGAGCCGCTGCCGCTCACATTGAACAGCTCCTTGCCGTCCTCCGAGAATGCAACCTCCGACGCGAACTCATTGCCCTTGTTCGGCGCCTTCATCGAGAAGACATAGTTCTCGTTCGAATTCGGGTTCTCGATGCGAATCTCGCGCGCCACAATCTTATCGCCCTCGCCGAGCCAGATGGTCGAAATCAGCTTGCCCTGAATCTCGGTCGGGTTGCTCTTTGCCTTGTCGACTTCGTCCTTGAACTGCGCATAGCCGTCATCGCCCACAAAGCCCTTGACCACTGCCGCGAGATCCTGATCATCCGAAGCGGCCGCGACAATCTTCTTCTGCAGTTCGGTCAGCTGCTCGCCCTCAAAGGTCGCCTCGAGCTTGGTCGCATTGACGGTGTGATTGCCGACCGTCACATCCTCTTTCGACTCCTGCACATTCTTTGCCTCGTCGGTGATCAGCTTGCTGTAGCCCGTAATCACCTTGTCGAGCTGCTTGCCCTCCGGCATCTTCTTGTACTGCTCGAAGGTTTTTGTAAAGCTCTCTCTGCCGCCGAGTTCATCTGTCGGAATCTTCATGAACTTCTCGGCGAGTTCCGGAATCTGCATGTAAAACGCCTCATCCGACATGAAAAAATTCAGGGTGCCGAGCGGCTTATCGTTCAGGCTGAGCGCCACATTCTCCTCGAGTGCAGTCTTGCCGACCTTGGCTTTCATCTGCATGCCGAGCTTCGTGAGCCAGGAGAAATCCGTGCCGCCCGAGAGCGCCTTAAGCGTCTGCTTTGCGTCATCCGAGACAGTGATTGTCATCGTGCCCTCGCCGCTCGCGACCTTGTCGCTCGCGAGATTTTCTCGCGAAATGTCATAGGCGCCGAGGAAGCTCTCGCTGAACTCCTTGACCTGCTTCTGCTCTGCTTCCTTATAGCGCTGATCCGGCGAAGCCGCCGCCTTTTTGCCGCAACCGGTCACCAGCGCCATTGCCGCCGCTACGCCGACCGCCGCTCTCTTCCATCTTCCGCACAATCTCATTGGTGTCCTCCCTTTCCGCCCGATCCCGGGTCATGTGAGAAGTATATCATATTTCTTTCGTTCACGAAATGTTCACAAAATATCTTAGGACTTTCTTTTGCTTTCTGTAAGAACTGCTTTTCGTAAGAACCGTCAGGCAAAGTTATCTTTCAGTTCCGCCCAGACTGCGTCCATGCTGTTGTGCGCCCGGATATAGCGCGCGGCGCGTTCCGCCATGGCCGTGAGCGCGTCCCGATCCTGGTACAGTTGCAAGGTCGCGGCCGCAAAGTCCGCGGCATCCTCCCGGATTTCCATAACGCTCGCCGCGTCCGGGATGCCCTCCGCGCCGATCGGCGTCGTGAGCACCGGCGCGCCGTAGTAGAGCGCCTCGATCACCTTGCCCTTCACGCCGGCACCGTAACGGAGCGGCACGACGACGAGGCGGCAACTTTGATAGAGTTCCGCAAGCCGCTCATCCGAGACAAAGCCGAGAATGTGAATGCCCGCCGCCGGGTTATCGAGCGCCTTCAGTTCGTCCGGCACCTTGGAACCCGCGACATAGAAGTTGACCGGCTCCTCCGCGCGTACCCGCGGAAACACCTCTTTCAGGAACCAGAGTACCGCGTCCAGGTTCGGCGGGTGCGCAAAGCCTCCCACAAAGAGCAGCCCCTCGCGCTTCTCATAGCCGAAATCGCGTTCCGGCGGGAAGCTGTCCCAGACATAGGCGGTCAAGGGCTTCACGCGTATGGTCTTGTCGATTGCGTGAATTGCCTTGCACTCCTCTGCCGAAGGATAGAAACTGAGCGCCGCCTTCCGGAGTAGCGAGAACTCGACGCCCTTCCAGTAAGCCGAGGCATCCCGGTGCTCTGTCTCCCCGGTCAGCTCGTACTCGCGGCGCTCCCGCAGGAAGTGAAGGTCATGACCGTAGTAGAGGACACGAACGGAAGTTCGCTCCTGAATAAAGTCGATGTACTTGCTCGCAATGTGCGGGCGGTTCAGATAGACAAAGTCCAGATCCGCCGCGTGCTTTTCGATCCAGTCCCAGATACCCTGCTGCATCGCCGGACCGTAGAGCACCTCAATGCCGAGCTGCGTCAGCGCTGTCGTGTAGGGCTCCTCCGCCGCGAAGTTGTCGCCGAGGAACTTGACCTGATAGCCCTGTTTCACGAACATTTTCAGATACTGCCAGGTCGTGCGGCTGCCCGCGTCCTTGTCAAAGGTCGGCACATAGTGATCCACAACGAGAATGATCTTCTTGCCCTTGCTCCGCTCGCGCGCGCGGAAGGGATCCGGATTGCCGTTATTTTCAAACTGTTCGGACAGTTCCTTCTTCCACTTCTCTTTTAACTTCTCGGTGTTCTCGATCTGATAGCGCTTTAAGCCGGTTCCCTGTACATCCGTGCCGTTCGAGATGCCCTCGAAGTGAATGACCACCGACTTCGGCTGATAGACCACGCGGTACCCGTGGGCGCGCACTTCAAAGGCGAGATCCGAGTCCTCACAGTAGGCGGGCGCATAGCGCGTGTCAAAACCGCCGATTTCCTTCCAGAGTTCGCGGCGGATCAGAATCGCCGCGCCGGACATGTAGTCGACATCCTTCACATAGTTGAATTCCGGGAGCGAGGGATCCTGAAGTCGCCCGTAGTTCCAGCCGGAGGCATCGCTCCAGATGATGCCGCCCGCCTCCTGGAGCCGCCCGTCCGGATAGACGAGTTTCGAACCCGTCATACCGATGCTCGGGTCCTCATCCATGAGTTTTAAGAGCCAGGAGAGATAGCCCTCGGTGACTTTGGTATCGTTGTTCAGGAAAAAGAGGAACTCGCCGCGCGCCTTTGCCGCTGCCTGGTTACAGTTCTTTAAAAAGCCCTGGTTTGTCTCGTTTCTCGCGATTACAAGTCCCTCCGCAAAGTCCGAAAGGCGCTTGGTCGCGTCGGTCGAGACATCATCCGCGATAATGACCTCATAGGAGATGTCCGGCGTGTGCTCGAGAATCGAGACCAGGCAGGCGTAGGTATATGCAATCTGGTTGTAGCAGGGGATGATGATCGAAACCCGCGGCGCGTCGAACTGCGGAAACGCAAGTTTCCCGTGCTCGCGGTAAATGTCGCCGATTGCGAATTCGCCGTCAATCAGATTTCTGCCCTCCGGCGTGCTGACCAGTTTCCGGTGCCGGATCGGATGCCGGATCGCATCGAGGCGGAACAGGAAGCGTTTCCGCTCGCCGGACCCCTTCGGATACTTCGCGTTGAAGATGGCGCTCGCCTTCCGGCGGAGGCGGGAATAGAGCGTCTGGTGGCGGCTCAGATACTGCAGGGTCTCCGCGAGCTGTCCGTTCTCCCGGCGGAGATCCCGTATCATGGTCTCAAGGTTCACGACATGATTGTCCGTTAAACGCTTCACCTCGGTGATCTTCTTAATCTCCGCATCGCGGATGCGGATCTCCTCAAAGGAGGCCGCGAGCTGTTCTCTGGTCTCCTCGAGCGTGTGCTCCGTCCGCGCGATGATTTCCGCGTTCTGCTGCGAGACAATGAAGCGGTCCAGGAAACGCGCCTGCTCCTTGCCCGCGACGCCACGCTGAAAGCTTGCCTCTTCCGCCGCAAAGCGCGCACACTCCGCCGCCGTGACACCGAAGCGCTGTAAAAATTCCGCCTCCGTGCCGAGCTCGAGGCTCTCCCGCTGCTGTTCGTAAAAGGTGCGCAGCGCGCGGTAGCGCACATAGTTTTTGTCGAGCGCAGTCTCGGAGACCCACTCGCAGTCGATGCCGGTCAGCGGAAGGCTCTCGATTTCGGTCTCTGCCGTGCCGCCGGTCACGAGGAAATTGTCGAAAATCGCATCGATGTTGTGGACTTCACCGCCGCCGATCAGCCGGTCCAAAGCCCGCTCGAGCGTGTCCTCGAGCGGCGCCCCCGCGGCGATTTCGCGGCAGATGCGCTGCGAAAAATTCTCGCCGAGCACATAGGGAAAGCAGGCACTTGTCAGACCGTTTTCCGTCCGTATCTCCGGGGCCGCGTAGGAAATATCTCTTCCCTCTTCCCGGAGGCACCGAAGCCGCTCCGCAAACGCCGCGATGTGCGCGTTGCCGTCCGCGCTCAGCGCGCGCTTTTCGACCAGACGCGTGCCGTCCGCCTTTTCCCAAATGATTGTTACCAGGCGGTAGCGCGCGTCGCGGTTCCGGTTGTATTTCACATAGACCGGGCGGGATTCCGGTGCTGCCGCCCCCTTGGTCCAGCAGGCGAGAAAGGAATCCGCAAAGCGCGGGTAGAGCCCGTCTTTGCAGACTTCATTGTACTTTGCGCCCACATTGATTGCGACATAGGTCGGAAAGCCGTAGGCCGGAATCACACGGGAGAGTTCACCGACTTCCGGGAGACGCCGCTCCGAGTAGACCGTATCCGCCAGATTTTTGAGCGGCTCCGGGAAGTAGAAAAAGCTCTCCCCGCCCTCTGCGGCGATGTCTGCCGTGAGCGCCTCATAGCTCAGCGCGTTCTCGCCGAGTTTTTGTCCCGCAAAGGCGCGGACGCCGTAGGCATTTTCCGCGGCGATGAAAAGCGTGCCGCCGGGCGTTAGCAGTTTCCGCGCGGCCGAAAGCGCTGCCGCTCTCTCGCCCCCCAGGGTTCCGTCAAAGAGAATGTAGTCAAACGGCCCGGAGAGCGCCGTGCTCTCCGCACCGAGTTTTCCGGACACCGTCTCCAGTTCTCCCGGCAGTTGAAAAGTCTCCTTTCTCTCCCGCAGAAAGGCGAGCGCTGCCTCATCCGTGTCGAGCGCCGTGACCTTAAGCCCTTTCCGAAGAAGCAGGGACAGGAGACCGCCGTCGCCCGCACCGGCGAGCAGAAGCTTTGCGCCCGCACGGAACGGATACCAGTCGAGGAGACTCTCGCGGCGGTCGGAAAAGAGCTCTAAGGTCCCAAGTTCCGGGTGCTCGTCCAGCATGGCCGCCGTATTCCGCCCGTACTGCGAGAGCAGGGCCCGCGCTGTCTCAATCCGCTCGCTCATACCTCCTCCTCTCTGACTGCCTCAACTTCCGAGTCCATATCGTAGTAGCCCACGGTGTTCTTATTCGAGATGACCGTCAGGCTCAGCACATTGTAAAGCCTGTGGTAAACCACATGCTCGCCGTTCTCATAGCCGGTGCAGCTCATCGAGAGCAGGTATTCGCCGCCCTGCAGATTCATCTTCTGCCGGAACGAGACCGTGTAGACATCGCCGTCCTTAACCGGCTTGATATCCGCACCCTCGAACATCGTATTCGTGCCGGTGATGTCGGTGCCCTTCTTGTCGCGGAGCGTGTAGGTGAAAATCGGCATCTCGATCGGCGCGTGGAAGCGGATGCGCTCCCGTATCGTGAACATCTCCCCCTTTAAGAGCAGGTTCGTCACATTGCCGCGCGCGTCGAGCGTCCCGAAGTCCTCAAAGCTCGCTCTGCCGTCGCCGTACTCCTGCACCTCGGGGTTTAAGTTCATTCGCTCCTTCATGCTTTTGTCCGTGTGCACCTCCCCGACCGGCAGGCCGAGCGCCTCTTTCTTCTGTTCGATCAGGGCCTCGGCGAGCTCGTCGGTCTGGTTCGCCAGTATCTTTTTATAGAGATCCACCATCTTCCCTGCTTCGCCCTGCGCCACAAAATGTCCGCGGTTTAAGAGCACCACCTTGTCGCAGTACTTGATGATACTGCCCATGTCGTGGCTTACCATCAGGATGGTCGTGCCGTTCTTCATCATTTCTTCCATGCGGCGGTAGCACTTCGCCTGGAAGAAGACATCGCCGACCGAGAGGGCCTCGTCGACAATCAAAATCTCCGGATCCACATTGATTGCGAGCGCAAAGGCAAGGCGCACGAACATACCCGAGGAATAGGTCTTGACCGGCTGGTTCACAAAGTCCCCGATATCCGCAAAGCGGAGAATGTCATCCATTCTCCGCTGCATCTCTTCGCGCGAAAAGCCCATCATGGTGCCGTTCATATAGATATTTTCGAGGCCCGTGTATTCGCTGTTAAAGCCCGCGCCGAGTTCAAGGAGCGCCGAAATATTGCCGGAGACCTCGGCTGTGCCCGTGGTCGGGCTCAGCACGCCGGTGATAATCTTCAGTATGGTCGATTTGCCGGAGCCGTTCGTCCCGATGATGCCGACGGTTTCGCCCTTCTTCACATCGAATGAGATGTCCGAGAGCGCAAAGAAATCCCGGTGATAGGACTTGTGGGTCAGGCTCACCGCCTCCTTCAGCCGGTCAATCGGCTTGTCGTAGAGCTTATAAATTTTGCTGACTCCCTGCACCGAGATTGCCAGATTTTTATCCATGAATCAGTCTCCTTTTTCTCACAGCACGTCGGAAAAATGCGGTCTGAGTTTCCGGAAGAGGCGCAGTCCGAGCGCGAGCAGCGCCAGGGTCACAACCCAGTAATACAAAGTCTGCATAGGGCGCTCAAAGAACCAGTTTCCGGCAATCATGCTGTCCCGGTATCCGGTCACGATGTAATGAATCGGGTTCAGCTTCAAAATCGGCAGGACTTTCGGCGGGAAATTGTCAAACATCTCGGGCGCCCACATGATGGGCACCAGCCACATGCCGAACTGCAGCAGAATGCTGACGAGCTGCGCCATGTCCCGGAAAAAGACCTGCACGGACGCCGTGATCAGGGTCAGCGCGAGAATCAGCACGGAGAGCGCCGCGCTGTAGTATATAAGCTGAATCCAGGTTGCGAGCGGCAGTCTCCCGTAGCAAAAGAACATCGCGATCATAATCATCACGAAAATCGCGTGCACGAAGAGGCAGGACACCAGCTTGATGACAGGCAGCACCTCCACATTGAAGACCACCTTTTTGACCAGGTAGTGGTATTCCTGCAGGCAGCCGGTGCCGGCATTCATCGCCTCCTGGAAGAAAAACCAGGGGACAATGCCGGGCACAAGCCAGATGACATAGGGCACGCCCGGAATCGGCGGCACCGACTTAAAGCCGAGCTGGAAAATCATGAAATAAATTAAAACCGTCACGATGGGCTGGACAAACATCCAGATGACACCGAAGTAGGAGCCGACAAAGCGCTTCCGGAAATCCGCCTTGGCGAGCTCAAAAATGAGCTTCCGGTTTTTTACAAGCTCCCGCATGAGTTTCGTCATACAACAATCTCCTCAGACTCTCAGCACGGCAAGCGCAAAAATGCGGATTCCCACGCAGAGATTTAATATCACAAAGCCGTAGGGCACGAGGCGCTTAAACGGCAGTCTGCTCTGCAACACCCGGCTCTGCAGGCTGAATAAAAAGACCGGCAGAAGGGGCAGGAAATATCTGCCCTGTACGCCCTCAATCCAGACAGCGTCGCGGGATGTCCAGGCGAGCAGCATAGCCCCGAGAACCCCGAAGAAGCTCAGCGCGCCGACCAGGAAGGCAAAGAGCCGCGCAATGCGGCCGGGCACGCCGACTTCGATATAGTGCGGCAGCGCGTTCTCGTCCGCCTCTTCCGCAGCGCTCACGGCCTCGCTTGCCGCTACCTGCGCAGCCATAGTCGCCTCGGCCTCCCGGAGTGTCTCCGCGGCCTCCGCGGCATGCTCGCCGAGCGGTGCGGTCAGCACTTCCCCGGCAGCGGCCTGCTGCGAGACTGCATCGAGTGCCGTCTCCATCTCCGCCTGCGCGCTGTCCTCGGCCTGTGCCGTCTCTGCCACGACAGCGCTTGTCCCTATCTCGGCTTCGGGCAGCGCTTCCGCGCCTGCCGCCGCTCTCTCACTCTCTTCTCGCTCGCGCGCCGCGCGTCTTGCGGCCCGCGTGCCGGGCACCAGAATGCGCACGGTTTCCCTGTCACTGTCGGCAACGGTCAGGCAGAAGAGCCCGAGCGCAAAGAACAGCGTCTGCAACCCGGATGCGCCGAGCAGCGGATCCAGATTGCCGAGTTTCGTCCCTATCATCTCGCCGCCCCAAGTCAGAATGCAGGCCGATAAACTATTCAACAGCATGCGGAGCGTAAACAGGGGGTGCGAGAAGAGTTCCGCGGCCGTAAAGCCCGCGTGGCGCATATCGGCGCTCACATTGCCCGTCTGCTCCGCAACCGCCGGGAAGAAATAGGCCTCCAGTACGTCCGCATTGACCGCGAGCACCGCCGCGATCAGCGAGAGCAGAAGAATCAGGAAGCAGAGCAGCTTTTTGCCGCCGCCGCCGAATACGCGCGCCGGCACGAGCCAGAGCAGAAGGATGAGCGGCGCATAAACCAGCTTGCAGGGCCCGAAGAGCGCCGCGAGCGCGCAGAGCGCAAACAGTTCCCGCGCGCGAATTTCCTCCGCGCCGTAAGCGAGTTTAAAAATAAGTGCCGTGAAGAGAAACACGGTTCCAATTAAACCCGCGTCATAGGAGAGCGAGGCCGCGAGACTCACGCTCATCGGCAAAAGCCCCGCCGCCGCAAACCACTCCTTGCCGAGCGGCGTCGTTCTGACCGCGAGCGCAGTCAGCGCGACATAGCAGCAGAGGTTGAAAAATTTGCCGAGGAACAGAAGTCCCATGGTTCCGAGCCCGAGCGCGCGCGCCAGCGAAAAGCCGATGGCCTGCGGCAGGTAGAAGACCGGCGTCGTGTGCACATCCGGAATCGCCGAGGCGACCGGTTTTGTCGAAAAGGCATAGCGCTGATCCCAGTCCTTGACGGCGCGATAGGTCGTCTGCTTGACCGGATTGCCGAGCACTTCCGGCACGCTCTCCTCGTCATCCGGCACCAGCGGCGTCTTGACGCCGTTCATATCCTCGAGCGGATAGTCGACGGCGCGAACCGCCGTGAGTCCGGCCGGGCGAATCAGCGGATCCTCGAGCATCATGTTCGAAGAAATGCGATAGGCTGTGCTGTAGTGGCTCAGCTCATCGGGCGCCGAGAGCCCCGGCATCACCGCGAGGTACATGACCCCGAGCACCATCGCCGAAAAGGCATAGGCGCGGTACATGCGGTCTCCCTTCCGGCTCCAGAGCAGCGCGGCAAAGAGCGCCGTGATGACGGAAGCCGGAAACAGGAGTTCGTAGAGGACAAAGAGCAGATTGTCTTTGAACTGTGCCGCCGCGTTCAGCGCGGAAATTGCGCCGTAGAGGCCGCAGATGACGACCAGAAAAATGCCGCAAAGGAAAAACGGCAGCGTTCGCACAGTTTTCTCATTATTCTGATTCATGATTCCCCCCGTTCTGTCGGTTCAGACTCTCCTGCTGCTCTTCTTCCCGAAAGCGCTCCCGAAGCGCCATGGTCTGCGCGAGCGAACTCAACTTTTCCTCAAGCAACGAGACCTTCAGGCTCAGCGCAAAGACTTTCATGAAGAGCAAGGCAATGACCAGCAAAAACAGAAGATTTGCCGGTGACTGCACGCCAAACAATTCCGTCAATTTGTAAAGAATGGGCGGAAAGGCCGCGAGCAGAATGAAGAGCAACGCGCAGAGCACCCAGAAAACGCTGTCTTCGATCTGCATTTTCGACTTGCGAATCCGCACCAGCACCACGGCGCCCGCGAGCAACGATACCGCCAGTAAAAACAGTCTCAGTCCGACACTCATGTCTCTTTCCCTCCGCCCCGCCGTTGTTCCGCCCGGAAGCTCTGAATCAGCAGAATCGAGAGCAACATGCGCGTCATGTAGCGCACGGAAATCCAGGGCGTCAGGTAACTGGTCCCCGCCGTCCGGAGATCCATCTCCGCCTGAATTTCCCGGAAGCGGACACCGTTCTTCGCGAGAAACGAGAGCGTGTCCGGCTCCGGCGGATAGTTAATCTGCCGCGAGAAGAGCTCTATCATGCGGCGGTTGTACATCCGCATGCCCGAAGTCGGGTCCTCGATGCGCACCCCCGAGGCGAGGCGTATGGCCGCCGTAATCATGCGGCTCCCGAGCATACGGAGCGTGCGCGGCTTTTTCTCCGTCACAAAGCGGGAGGCAATCACAATCTCGGCACCCGCCTTGATTTCCTCGTACATCGCGGGGATGTACTCCGCCCGGTGCTGTCCGTCGCCGTCAAACTGAACCGCGGCGCGGTAGCCCTTTTCGTCGGCATAGCGCATCCCCGCGCGAAATGCCCCGGCGAGGCCTAAATTGACCGGCAGATAAAGCGCGCGGTAGCCGTTCGCACGAAGTATCTTTGCGGTGTCGTCGGAGGAACCGTCGTTCACGACCAGATAGTCCGCCTCCGGGAGTTTCTCTTTGCAGCCCTCCACGACGCGCTCTATGCTGCCTGCCTCGTTGTAGGCCGGAATGATGACCAGGATTTCTTTCATGCACACTTCTCCCAGTAACTGCGATTCATCGTACAGCGCTCCCTCAGCCACTTCGGCAACAGGCGGTAGTGCTTGCCGAGCGCATAGCCGAAATACTTGGCCGCGCTCAGCGCAAAGAGACGCGGAATCTCACGCCCCTCGCCCTGCCGCTTTAAAAAGCGCGCCGTGCGCCGCACCATGCGTATGCCCTCCGCTTCGCTTTTCAGATCGGCGAAAATTTCGGGATGCTCCGCCTGCGAGACCGCGAGGTCAAAGTTCCGGTGAAACTGCTGCACCGGGGTATAGCAGTGCGAGTGATAGACCCGCGCATCCGCGCAGTAGGCGAGCGTGCCACCGCTCTGTAAGAGCCGCGCCGCGTAAATCATGTCCTCGTTAAAAATCGCGCGAGGCGGAAAGCCGCCGAGCGCGTCAAAGCGCGCGCGGACATAGGCCGCGCAGACATTCGAGGCAAAATAGGTCTTGATGCCGAGCTTCTCTTTGTCCGCCTCGGTCTTCAGGAAAGACTGGTCTCCGTAGTTATAGCGCCGCGTGAATTTCTCGAGAAGGTCCGCGTCCGGACTCGCGACCTGGCGGCCGTAGCTCATCTCCGCCTTGCCGTTCACAAGCGGAAACAGCAGGCGCTCAAGTAGCTTGTCGTCACAGGGGACGGCGTCCTGTGTCATCATCACAAAGTAAGGCGTCTCCGAAAATAAGACCCCCGCATTCCGCGTCCCGCCGTGGTCAAACTCTGCCTTGGAGAGATGATGAATCTCACAGCGCTCCGAGATGCCAATCGTCTCAAGTTTCCCCTCTGCTCCGGCGGCATCCCAGTAGGCGCGCTCCGTATTCATGAGAATAATCCTGTGCGGCGGAATGCTCTGACAAGCAAGCTGTGCGAGCAGCCGAAAGAAGCGCTCGTCCGGGCGATAAACCGGAATGATCACATCAAGTTCTGTCTCTCCCATGTTAAGCTTCCCCCCTGAATTTTCTGTCCCGCCGAAGCGCCTGCGCGGTTGAAACCGCAAAGAGCAGCGTGAGCAAGAGCATCATGCCGCAGTACGAGAGCGCCGCACCGCGCATACCGAAGCGCTGCACCCCCTGCTCCGCGCTGAGCCAGGCGAGTCCCGTCCCGAGCACATAGATGAGGAAAATCAGTCCCTGCCGCTCGAGAATCACCAGACAATAGTATAACAGATTTAAGAGCGCATAAAAGCCGCCGCCGAGAATCACGAGTAAAAGTTCCGTCCTGAGTCCCCTGAGCGCTTTTCCGGCCTCCGCACCGACTAAGAGCGATAGCACCGGGATACCGAGCAGCCAGGCAAGCCCTGCGCCAAATAAGGTCAGCACGAAAATCAGGCCGCCGATTTTCGCGACCGTCGCCTGAAACGCCGCCTTGTCGCCCCGCTCCCGCTGCTCGGAAAGCAAGGTCAGCACCGGGCGAATCACAAAGTTTGCCATGAGGTTGATGACGGAGGTCGGAATGAAAATCGTCGTATAGTAGCTGTTGTCCGCCGCCGTGAGATAGCGGTTCACCGCGTACTTACTCGCCGCAAAGATATAGAGATCCAGAAACGCGCCGAGAAACAGCCAGCGGCTCTTTGCAAAGAGATGCCGGATATACCCCCTGCGACGCTCCGTTCTCACGTTCGGCAGGCAGGAAAGCGGTGCAACGCAGCAGAGCAGAATCATGCCCGCCTGTCCGAGAAGAGCGCCGAGACAGGCGACAATCAGCGAGCGTGTCGCAAAGAGCAGTCCCAAAAAGACCGCGACACTGCCGAGCGTGCGGAACGCATTGCTCTTTCCGGCGAGATACAGTCTCCCCTGCCGCTGAAATTCCGAGTCATAGCAGTCGGCAAAGCCGTCCAGAATTTTATAGCCCGCAGTCAAAAAGAGCACGGTCCGCGCCTCACCGGGCGCACTGAGCAGAAAGCCGTAGCCGAGTGTCGCAAGCACTGCCGCCGCGCAGCTTAGCAGCCGGAACGCCCGGTACTCGCCGAAAGTCGCCTGCTCACCCGCATCCGTCACCTGCACCGGGCGCATGCCGAAGTAGGCGACAATGAAAATCTGCTGCCCAAAGGTCGAAAAGGCAAAGAAGAAGATGCCGCCGGCCGCAGCGCCGAGGCTGCGCGTGACCACCGCGCCGAGTAGCATGCTGGTCAGCGCATAGATAAAGGAACCGGCCATGTTCCAGAGCACATTGCGCTTTGCGATGTTTCGGTCGCTCCCGATGAAAAAACTGCCGATTCCGTTCATCTTCCTCCGCCCGTCAAAAAGATTTCCAGCCGTATCAGCGCAAACCAGAGCTCCGCAAAAAGAAGCGCAGGCCGCTTACAGCCGAGGTAGTGCCGGAAATAAAAGCGCATCGCATCCTCCCTGAGCTTCTGCCGGTCAAGTGCCCGGCGATAACTCTTGCCTATACTCGCCGCATGTCGGTGCACATAGTGCTTGGTGGTGAGCAGCGCGGTCTTTGCGCCTGTCTTACGCAGTCTCTGCCCGAGGATATACTCCTCCTCATAGAGAAATACGCGCTCGTCGTAACCGCCTGCGCGAAGAAAACTTGCGATATCGACCAATAGGAGCGAGCCCGGCACACAGTCGACCCGCGCGAGTTTTGCGCGGTAGTGCCGCTCCGGGTAGTGTAAGAGAGGCGTGAACAGCCGCCGTGCGACCGGTCCCGCTTCGAGGAGATCCGCAAACCAGCCCCGAAGCGGAAAGGCCGCCGCGCCGGAGAGCACATTCGCGCGGCTCCCCGGCAGTTCCGCCGCTTTTCCGTGGGAGGGATTCACCTGCACCGGCGCGAGCACGGCGATTGCCGGATTTGCCTGCATCGCCGCGACGAGCGCTGCGAGGCAGGACGCCGTGAATTCCGCGTCCGGATTCGCAATCAGCGCATATTGTAGGCCCTTTTTCGCCGCATAGCGGATGCCGAGATTATTGCCCGCGCCGTAGCCGCCGTTTCTCTTTGCCGCGAGCACTGTGACCTTCCCGCCCGCAACCGCCCGTAGCGCCGAGAGGCTCCGATCCGTCGAGGCGTTGTCGACCACGATAATCCGGTCCAGCTCTGCATAGTCCCGGATGCGCCGTATCTGTGCGAGCGTGGTCTCGCTGTCGTTGTAATTGACCACTACGGCCGCTGTGCGCTCTCTCATACCTTTCCCGCCTCCCGCATCTTCCGCCTTCTCTCCTCCGCACTCTTTTTCACATAGCGCCGTCCGATGGCAAAGCGGAGCGAGGGGAAATGTCGCGTCAGGAGATTCATGCCGTGGTAGCAGAGAAGATACGCCTGCTTGCCGCCCTCCGGCGCCGCATCCTTCCAGGGTGTCCGCGCGAGATACCAGAGATAGGCCCTCCCGTAGGGGTTATAGGCGCCCTGCCTCCAGGGTCTCTCATCTCCCGCGTAGTGAAGAATCGCCGGGTGCCGCTTTGCCGCCTCGAAACGCCGCTCTCCGATTTTCCGGTAGGCCGGCGAAAAGACCTCGAGCGACGCATAGGAAAAGTAATAATAATTGGTGATGAAATTATAGGCGGGGTGCAAGGTTGCAATGCGCCCCCGAAGGAGCCCGTTGATTGCGTCCTGGTCCTGAAAGAGGCAGTAGGGCGCGATGGTCCCGTAATAGTCGAGCAGCTGTCTGCCGATGTCCTCCGCTCTCCAGCGCGCGAGGTCCACAAGCATGACGCCCGCATTGAAATAGGGCGCTTCCGGCCGTATCCCGAGATACGCCTTGACCTCGTGGTAAATGGTCGGCTCCTCCGCCATTGCGAGCAGCGCGCCGTGAAGATCCGCTGTATACATGCGGTGCAGGCTCCGCTGCACCACGGTGTCGCAGTCCAGATAGAGGACGCGCTTCACTTCGGAAGGCAACAGTTCCCCGAGGAAAAAGCGCCCCAGCGTGCTCAGATTGAATCTCCCGGTGTCAGGCCGCTCCGGAAAACGCTCTTCCAGATCCTCACAGGGCAGAAGAATCAGTTCCCGCCCGAAATCGGCCGCGAGTGCCTGTAACTTCTTCGCTGTCTCCGGCCGTATGCCGGTGTCCAGCAGATAGACCGTGAGATTCTCCTCGTCCGGATTGCAGTCGCAGAGCGAGGCGAACGAGACCGCAAAGTGCTGCGCATACGCCTCGTTCGTGACATAGACCACGTTCATCCGCATCCCCTCCTATGGAAACAGCCCGGAACGCGCCGGGCTGTATGAAATCAGCTTTTTAGTAGAACAGACGGTTCACCGCCGAGAAAATACCGCGGAGCGAAGCTCTCGTGATGTTGCTCGAGATACCGACACCGTAGGTCGTGCGTCCGCTCTTCTCATCCAGCATGTGGATGTAGGAGGCCGCCTGCGCGTTGGAACCCTGGCGCAGCGCGTGCTCGGAGTAGTCGAGAATGCGAATCTGCAGGCCCAGTGCCTCCGCGAGGCCGTGGCGCACCGCATCAATCGGGCCGTTGCCGACGCCCTCAAACTGCCGCTCCTCGCCGTTCAGCGTGTAGGTGCAGACAGCGCGAGTCGAGAACTCGCCCTCCTCGAGACCGTTGTCCGAAATCACGCACTTCTTGAAGTGCAGCGGCTCCTTGCGGTCGAGGTATGAGCGCTGGAACTCGGCGTAAATTTCCTCCGGCGCAATTTCACCCTGCTTCTCGGAGAGCGCCTGGATGATATCCGCGAACTCCTTGTGCATGCCCTTCGGCAGCCGGAAACCGTAGAAGGTATCCATGATGAAGGCAACGCCGCCCTTGCCGGACTGGGAGTTGATGCGGACCACCGGCTGATAGACTCTGCCGATATCGCTCGGGTCGATCGGGAGATAGGGCACCTGCCAGTAGGGGTTGTTCCGCTCCCGCATCGCCTGCATACCCTTGCTGATGGCATCCTGGTGAGAGCCGGAGAAGGCCGTGAACACGAGCTCGCCCGCGTACGGGTGGCGCGGCGGTATGCTCATCTTCGTGCAGCGCTCATAGACCTCCGCAATCTCCTTCTCGTTCGAGATATTGAGATGCGGCTCTATGCCCTGCGAATACATGTTGTAAGCCACGGTCAGAATGTCCACGTTGCCGGTGCGCTCGCCGTTTCCGAAGAGCGTGCCCTCGACACGGTCCGCGCCCGCGAGCAGCGCGAGCTCGGTCGCCGCGACACCGGTGCCGCGGTCGTTGTGCGGGTGAATGCTGACCACAATCGAATCGCGATTCTTAAAACGGCGCACCATCCACTCAACCTGATCGGCGTACACATTCGGCGTGTTCATCTCGACCGTCAGCGGGAGGTTGATGATGACCTTCTTTTCCGGCGTCGCCATGCCCCACTCATCGAGAACCGCCTCACAGACCTCGAGCGCAAAGTCGAGCTCGGTCCCCATGAAGCTCTCCGGAGAGTACTCGAGGATGATGTCGTCGCGCCCGAACTCTTTCATGCAGGCCTTGACCGTCTTGACGCCGTCCACGGCAATCTGCTTGATCTCCTCGCGGCTCGCGTGGAAAACCACGTCTCGCTGCAGCGTATTGGTCGAATTGTAGATGTGCACGATCGGATTCGGAATGCCCTCGATTGCCTCAAAGGTTCTGCGGATCAGGTGCTCGCGGCACTGCGTGAGTACCTGGACATGCACATCCGCCGGAATCATCTTCCGCAGCGCAAGCAGACGGAGAAAGTCGAACTCAATCTGAGAGGCCGCCGGAAAACCGATCTCGATTTCCTTGAAGCCCAGCTTTAGCAGGAGATTGAACATCTCAGTCTTCTCCTCGACGACCATGGGCTCCACGAGCGCCTGGTTGCCGTCCCGTAAATCGACCGAACACCAGATCGGTGCCTTCTCGATTTCACGGTTCGGCCACTCGCGCTCAGGGAAATGAACGACCGGGTTCCGTTGATATCTCTCGATATGATACATAACTCTCTCCTTCCGAAATTCTGTAAAACAAACTACTTTGACTCCGATGCCTGTATCGCGGTCTCAGGCCTGGAGCGTGAGTCCCTCGGCCGCTATCACGCCGACAAGGCGTTCAACCGTCTCGTCGCAGAGCGCCTCGCTCGACGCCTCGACCATCACGCGAATCAGCGGTTCCGTGCCGCTCGCGCGGAGCAACACTCTGCCGTCGCCGGCAAGCGCCTCTTCTTCCCGTTTGACCGCCGCAAGTACGGCCGCATTGGTCTCGGCCGCCGCCTTGTCTCTGACCGCGACATTCCGAAGACGTTGCGGATAAATCGTGACCTCGCCCGCAAGTCTCGAGAGCGGTGCCTTGGTCTCCATCAGCACTTCCATAAGTTTCAGTGCCGTCACCATGCCGTCACCCGTCGTCGCGTACTTTGCGAAGATGATATGGCCGGACTGCTCGCCGCCGAGGCGGTCGCCGCTCCGCTGCATCTCCTCGTAGACATATTTGTCGCCGACCTTGGTCTTCTCGTAGGCAATGCCCTCGCGCTCGAGCGCTTTGTAAAGTCCGAGATTCGACATAATTGTCGTCACGATGCGGTTGTTTGCGAGTTCGCCGCGCTGCTTCATGTACTTGCCGCAGATGTAGAGAATGCGGTCGCCGTCCACGAGCTCGCCGTTCTCATCGACCGCGAGGCAGCGGTCCGCATCGCCGTCAAAAGCAAAGCCGATGTCGCAGTGCTCCCACTTGACGGTCTCGATCAGATTCTCGATATGCGTCGAGCCGCATCCGAGGTTAATGTTCGTGCCGTTCGGCTCCGCGTGAATCACAACCGTCGTCGCGCCGAGCGCGTCGAACACATTCTTCGCAATACTGGACGCCGAGCCGTTCGCGCAGTCGAGCGCCACTTTTACATTCTTAAACGAGCGCGTCGCGAGCGAAATCAGATGGCCGATGTAGCGGTGGCGTCCCGCCGAGAAGTCTGTCGTGCGGCCGATGTTCTCGCGGCGCGCAAGCGGCAGCTCCGCCGGGGTTCCGTCAATCCAGGCTTCGATCGCTTCGATGACGGACTCTTCCATCTTCTCACCGTTGCCGTTTAAGAGCTTAATGCCGTTGTCGTAGAACGGATTGTGGCTCGCGCTGATCATGATGCCGGCGTCAAAGCCCTCGGTCCGCACCACATAGGCGACACTCGGGGTCGGCGTCACGTGCAGGAGGTACACATCCGCGCCCGAGGCCGTGAGGCCCGCCGAGAGCGCATCCTCGAGCATATAGCTCGAGCGGCGCGTATCCTTGCCGATTGCAATCTGGCAGCGCGCGCCGTCCGTGTGCTTCTGTCCGTAGTACCAGCCGAGATAGCGGCCCACCTGATAGGCGTGCATCGGCGTAAGTTCGACATTTGCCTCGCCGCGAAATCCGTCCGTTCCGAAATACTTGCCCATTACGCTTCCTCCCGAAGCAGTTTCACATAGCGGCGCAAAGCATCACGCCAGTCGGGCAGCGGCTGAAAGCCCTGCTCTGTCAACTTCTTCTTCTCGAGACGGCTGTTAAACGGGCGAACTGCCTTCGACTGCCCGTATTCCGCCGTCGTGACCGGGGTGACCTTCGTGTCCATCCCCGCCTCTTTGAAAATCGCCTTTGCGAATTCATACCAGGAGATATAGCCGCCCTCGTTGGTCGCGTGATAAGTGCCGTACTTCTCTGTCCCGACCATTTCCGCGAGCAGAACCGCCAAATCCAGCGTATAGGTCGGCGTGCCGATCTGGTCGTCTACTACGCGGAGCTCCGGGTGGGTCGCGCCGACGCGGAGCATGGTCTTGATAAAGTTATTGCCGTTCACACCGAAGACCCAGGCGATGCGAACAATGAAATACTTGCTGAGCTGCTGCCGCACCGCTTCCTCGCCGTAGAGCTTGGTCATGCCGTAGACATTCTGCGGGTCGAACTCGCGGCAGTCCGGCTCCCAGGGCGCGGTTCCCTGTCCGGAGAAAACATAGTCGGTGCTGATGTACATCATCTTCGCGTCGATCTCGCGGCAGGCCGCCGCAAGGTATTCGGTGCCGAGTCCGTTGATTTTCTGAACCAGCTCGCGCTTGTCGGCATCTTCCGCGGCATCCACAGCTGTCCAGGCCGCGCAGTGAATCAGCACGTCCGGCTTCACTTCGCGCATCACACGCTCTACCGCCGCGCGGTCCGTGATGTCGAGCGGTACATAGCGGCAAGTCGTGACCGCCGTGCCGTCCTGTACGCCGCTGTATGTTGCCGCAAGATCGGAGCCGATCACCTCTTCGCCGCGACGCAGCAGTTCATTCACGACATCGTGGCCCAGCTGACCCGCGACGCCGGTCACCAGGGCGCGCATCAGAGACGCTCCCCGTACATCTTCTCAAAATACTTCTGATACTCGCCGCTCACAATGTGCTCCCACCAGTCGCGGTGATTCAGGTACCAGTCGATTGTGACCGGGATGCCGGTGTCGAAGGTGTACTCCGGCTTCCAGCCGAGCTCGGTCTCAATCTTGGTCGGGTCCATCGCATAGCGGAGGTCGTGACCCGGGCGGTCTTTCACAAAGTGAATCAGACTCTCCGGCTTATTCAGCGCGCGGAGTATGGTCTGCACGACCTCGAGATTGCTTCTCTCGTTGTGGCCGCCGATGTTATAGACCTCGCCGACTCTGCCCTTGCGTACCACGAGGTCGATTGCCGAGCAGTGATCCGTCACATAGAGCCAGTCGCGCACATTCTTGCCCTCGCCGTAGACCGGAACCTCCTCGTTGTTCAGCGCACGGCTGATGACGAGCGGAATCAGCTTCTCCGGGAAGTGGTAGGGGCCGTAGTTATTCGAGCAGCGGCTGATGGTCACCGGCAGCCCGTAGGTTCTGTGGTAGGCCTGCACAAAGAGATCGGCCGCCGCCTTCGCGCTCGAATAGGGCGACGAAGTGTGGAGTGGCGTCTCCTCGGTGAAGAAGAGGTCCGGGCGGTCCAGGGGCAGGTCGCCGTAGACTTCATCGGTCGAAACCTGATGATACCGCTTTATGCCGTAGGTGCGGCAGGCATCGAGCAAGGTCGTCGTGCCGACCACGTTCGTGCGCACAAAGACCTCCGGATCCGTGATGCTGCGGTCCACATGGGACTCCGCCGCAAAGTTAATCACAATGTCCGGCTTCTCCTTCTCGAAGAAATCAAAGACAAACGCTCTGTCCGCGATATCGCCGCGCACAAAACGGTAGTTCTTCTTATCCGCGACCGGCGCAACGCTCTCCAGATTGCCCGCATAGGTGAGGAGATCCAGGTTGATGATCTCATCCTCCGGATAGCGATTCACCTCGTACTGCACGAAGTTGCTGCCGATAAAACCTGCGCCGCCTGTCACTACTATTTTCATCTCTCTGTCCTCTCTCGCCTGTTTACTGTACCAGATATTTGCCGTCCAGAACGTCTCGCAAGTACTTGCCGTACTCGTTCTTCCGCATGGACTCTGCCGCCGCCGCGAGCTGCTCGCCGGAAATCCAGCCGTTTAAGTAGGCGATTTCCTCGAGGCAGGCGATCTTTCTGTGCTGGTGGGTCTCAATCGTATAGACAAAGTTGGTCGCCTCGACGAGCGACTCGTGCGTGCCTGTGTCAAGCCAGGTGAAGCCCTGTCCGAGCAAATTCACTTCGAGCTCGCCCTTTTCCAGATAGAGGCGGTTCAAGTCGGTGATTTCGAGTTCACCGCGCGCACTCGGCTTTAAGCTCTTCGCAAACTCGACCACGCGGCGATCATAGAAGTAAAGTCCCGTCACACAGTAGTTCGACTTCGGCTTCTCCGGCTTCTCCTCGATGGAGACCGCGCGCCCTACCTTGTCGAACTCCACAATGCCGAAGCGCTCCGGGTCGTCCACATAGTAGCCGAACACGGTTGCGCCCTGCTCTCGCCCCGCGGCGCGGAGCAGCTGCTCCTTTAAGCCGTTACCCGCGAAAATATTGTCGCCGAGTATCATCGCGACGCGGTCGTCGCCGATAAATTCTTCGCCGAGCAGAAACGCCTGCGCGAGACCGTCCGGGCTCGGCTGCACCGTATAGGAGAGCGAGAGTCCGAACTGGCTGCCGTCGCCGAGGAGTTCCTCAAAGCGCGGTGTATCCTCCGGTGTCGAAATAATCAGAATGTCCCGGATGCCCGCCGTCATCAAGACGGAGAGCGGATAGTAAATCATCGGTTTGTCGTAAACCGGAAGCAACTGCTTACTGGTAACCTTGGTCAGCGGATAAAGCCGCGTGCCGGAACCTCCGGCGAGTACAATTCCCTTCATGTTGCCTCTCCCCCTGCTGGTAGTTTTGGGTGATGCCCGGTTCTTATGTTGCCTGCTGTTACGGTTGCTTTTCGATGGCAGCCGGTTTGACCGGATTGCCCGCCGCATCCACCTCGTAGCAATAGAGGATGGTGCGCGCGTCGTTAAACTCATAGGAGCAGGTGACAAACGAGAACAGTTTGTCTATGCCCTCCGTCGGCAAATCGCGGAACTCGCAGCCCTTCGTCATCTGATCCACATAGGCATTGAACTCTCTGCGGTCCGAAAACTCGATGCGGCGCTTATCCTCGCCCGCGTCGGTGTAGAGCGCGGCGAGCGGCTTCAAAATATAGGTGTGCTCCGGCGTGTAGAGATACACTCTCTGGTGCGCCTCAAAGAAACTCTTTTTCTTGAAATTGACGAGCGGTGTGAACATGGTACCGTTTTTCATGTGATGACCGTACATCAGATTCTGGAGCTTCGAAAAATCCGGTGCGTCGTCGCCGTCTAAGAAGACGCCGTCATACGAGCCCTCGCGGCCGTCGATATCGCGGCGCAGATAATATTCGTTGTCTGCCTCGCGGTACAGAATCGGGTAGTTGACATCGGTGCCCGGCACATAGAGCCATGCGACCACATCCGGATTCTTGGCCTTGAGCGCCGCAAAGTCAATGACGCGCGCCGCATCCGCATCCTGCTCCGGCAAAGTTGCCGCCGCGCTCTCTTCTCCTGCTGCCGCCGCCGTTGTCTCCGCTGCCTTGGTCTCGGCCGCAACCGCCGTCGGCATCTCCGCATAGCGCTTGATATGCGCGCTCCGGTCATGAAGCCGCTTCCCGTTTGCGATGCCAAGCAACAAAATCAGGACTATCAGCGCGACATGCCTGTTTCGTTTCTTCTTCTCGTCCATATTCCTCCCGTGGCGTCTTGTTTTCTCTTCGCCAAAAAAGCGCAGCAGAAGCATAACTGCGCTTTTTTACTATATCACTCTTTTGTTACCACTTCTATATATTTCTTGACCTGCCAGCCGGGCGTAATCTGCTCCGTTATGTCCTCCGGAATGCTCTCGCCGCGCCAAGCCGACAGATGCAGCCGCACGGCGGGAAGACCTGCCCGCTCCGAAAAACCGATGCCGCCCGAAAAGCGCGGGTTACACTCGAGGAAATGGTACTTGCCGCCCGCATCCTTAATAAACTCAAAGTTCACACAGCCGATGACGCCGAGTTCCGCCGCGAGCGCCCCGCAAATTGCCTCGAGCTCGCTGTCCCGGAACACCTGCACCGAGAGACCGGCCCCGCGCGGCGTCCGGATATACTCCTCCCGCGCGAGCGCGATTGTATGCCCAGCGCTGTCCCGGATCGTATCCGCACAGACCACGCGGCCCGAAATAAAGGGCTGCGCGAGATAGCCTTCCGCCCGGCCGAGCATGCGAAGCTCGAGGAGCGCGCGCGTCAGCGCCTCGCGGTTGCCGATGCGGAACACGCCCTCCGAGCTTCTGCCGTTGTCCGGCTTTAAGATGAGCGGCATGTGGCGGAGCAGCCACTGTTCTCTCTCCTCCTCCGTACGGTGCGGCATACGGAAGGTCGGAATCGTCACAAAGCGTTCGTTTCCCACACGGCGAAACACCGCCTCCGCTGCCTCCTTGCTCTGCTTCTTGTGGCGCGCGCGCTGCAGCAGTTCCCCGGACGGCGCGAGCAAAAAGGCGCCGCCGAGCTGCTCCGTGTCCGCGCCGAGCACATCGAGCTCCGCATCGGTCAGCGGCAAAATGCCGTCGATCTGTTCCCGCCGAATCACCGCGCCGAGTTTCTGCAGATATTCCTCCCGCGCGTCACAGCGCGGCAGCTGATAAAACGCCTGCACTTCCGTGCTCTCCGAGAGCAGTTCCGCCGGATTGACATCCGTTCCGACGACATAGCAGCCCTCTTTCTTTAACTCCCGGATCACGGCGGGTGCCGCAAACGAGCCGATTGCCGTCACCAATATACGTCTCACTTCTCTTGTCTCCATCGATATTCCCATCCTTCCGCGCACTGCGCTTGCATTCCGAATTTTACTGTGTTAGGCTAAAACTTTACCATAACTATCAAGAATGTCAATCAGGGAGCGAACCGCGCTGACACGGCGCCCGCAAGAGGAGGCTGCACATGGAAAAAATCACGAGCTTTACTGTCAATCACCTGAACCTGGAACCCGGCGTCTATGTATCCCGGAAAGATGCGGTCAGCCACGAGACGGTCACGACCTTCGATCTCCGCATGACTGCGCCGAATAAGGAGCCCGTCATGAACACCGCGGAAGTCCACACGCTCGAACACCTCGGTGCGACCTTCCTTCGGAACCATGCGGACTTCGGCGCGCGCGTCCTCTACTTCGGCCCCATGGGCTGCCGCACCGGCTTTTATCTCCTGCTCCGCGGCGACTATGAGCCTGCCGACATTCTGCCTCTGCTCCGCGAGCTCTTCCGCTTTGTCGCGGACTTCACGGACGAGGTACCGGGGGCGGCCGCGCGCGACTGCGGCAACTATCTCGACATGAACCTGCCGATGGCAAAATGGGAGGCCCGCCGCTACCTGGAGCGCGCCCTGAACGCGCCGCGGCCGTCGCAGCTTCGCTATCCGGACTGAGAAAAGCCCAAACTGTAAGAAAACCGTCAGAATTAAACACCGTCTTTTCACTGCGGCGGTTGACGCAATATGTTAAGATACTATGAGTTCTATGTTGCGCTCTGCGCATCGCGGGCTGTTTCGCACGCTATGTCAGCTCCGCTTCTCAAACTGTATTGATTGACTCTGATTTCAGGAGGTATCCCAAGGTATGAAACTTAATCTGAAACGAGGCGCGGCCCTGGTGCTCTCTGCCTCAATGACCTTACAGGCGCCTGTCCCTGCCTTTGCAAAGGTGGCCGGACACAGCGCAAACCCTGCCGCTTACAGCACTTCCGCAAGCAGCGAGGCGCAGCTCACCGCGCCGGAGGGCACGGACAGCCAGAGCAGCACGGCAGCCGCGACAGCCGCCCCGGCAGCGACAGCCGCCGCAACCGGCACCGGCGGCGCAGAGACTTCCGCCCCCGCCTCGACCGAGACCGCGGCGCAGACTTCGGACGGCCAGCCGCAAATCGGCGGCCAGGCGACGAGCCTCGACGAAACCCAGAACGCAGCGCAGTCGCAGAACCCGAGTCCTGCTTCCGATGCGACCAATCCGGACGCGAAGTTCCCGTCCAGCACCGCGCAGTACACCGCTGCCTACACGGCGACCGAGAAGTCGGTGAACGACGACTACAGTCTGCCGGGCAGCGCGGATTTCGCGGGCAATCCGGGGCGCGATGACCTCTCCTCGATTTTCGAGAACGCGGGTTTCGAGGCGCTCGGCACCGGCAACACCCCGGCGGACCCGGTTTTAAACCAGGTGCAGATTGCGACCTACCAGATGCGCGATGCGGCCGGTAATGTAATCGGCGACACTGCGACCAATAACCCGGGCAAGGGTCTCTTCTCCGCAAACGGCTTCTCGAAGTTCTACATGATTCACTCCGGGATTGCGCGCATGTACTACCGCGTCTACACCGACCAGCACGGCTGGAGTCCGTGGGCGGCTTCGAAGGAAATCACGCCCTACAATGAGGACGGTGCAAAGGTACAGGCCATCCAGATTCGCGTGAAGGGCATGGCACACCGCTACAACGATGTCTACTACAAGGTCATGCTGAACGACGGCACTGTCCTTGACTGGGCAAAGAACGGCCAGACGACCGGCACCATGGGCTCCGACCGCTACATTGTCGGTATCCGCGTGGGCTTCTGGCACAACACCGAGCACTTCCCCTACGCTTCCAAGAACCTGATGGTCGGCAAATATGAGGGCGCTTACCGCGACGGCACAGGCGTGCACTACTCCTCCCACAGCGGCAGCCCCTACACGGGTTGGGGCTGCCTCGACAATGTTCAGCACTACTTCATTGACGGCGAGCCGGCGCGCGGCTGGCACTATGTCGACGGCTACAAGTACTACTTCAACAACGACGGCTCCGTTGTGACCGACATGGAGACCATCATGGGACCGCAGGCTTCCTACCAGATCAACTACAACCAGGGAACCCGCACCATGTACATCATGGCGAAGGACGGCGACAACGGCTACATCATCCCGTACAAGACCTTCAACTCGACGAGCGGCCCGGATACGCCGATGGGCAACTATAAGATTTACGCGAAGTACGATGTCAAGTACATGCACGACGATGTCCCGGCGGCCATCTACTGCAAGTACTTAAACCGCTTCTACAACGGCTTCATCATCCACTCGATTCTCTACTACAGCGCGAAGCTTGAGCTGGATGCGATTACCTTCAACTACATCGACGACGCGGCATCCGGCGGTTGCCTCCGCCTGCTGACCGGTTACTCCTACTGGGTCTATAAGAACTGCGGCAACGGCACCGTGGTCCACATCTACAACGATCCGTGGAACAAGGGACCGGTTGAGAAGGATGCAATCGAGGTTCCGATTCCGCGCGATCAGAAGTGGGATCCGACCGACCCGAGCTCCGGCGAGGCAGCGGCGGCACTCCAGGCAGCGGCACAGCTTGAGCAGCAGAAGGCAGCTGCGGTTGCGGCAGGCCAGGTGAAGCTCACCGCAGAGGAGCAGCAGCTCGCGGACGAACTGAAGAAGAACTAAAGAGCGTTTTCAAAGCGCTTACGACAACAGAAAACGCGGCGCGGGAATATTTCCCGCGCCGCGTTTTTTGTTCCGCCGTTCGCCCCGGTACTGCCTGCGCTTTCTCTTCGGGCCGGCGCCGCTCTTGCCTTATCCTTTCGAGGGCACTCCCCGTTTCCCGGCTGTTCCTGTATGGCAAGAATACAGCTCACTTCATTGTTTCGAGGATGGCATGAATTTCGGGCTTACTGCGCTTTAACGAAATGAGCCTGTGGCTCCCGTCCAGATAGCAGTGTTCGCTCTCTCCGGTGCAGCGGAGCTCTCCGCTTGTTTTCTCCGTCACCCGGTAGCAAAGCCGCATGCGCGCACCGTTGTAGTCCGCAATTTCAACCGCAATCCGGAGTGTCTCCGGAAAACGGGACATCTTGTGATATTTGGCCGAGACCGAAACGACGGGGCTAATCACGCCCGCCGCCTCCATCTCCTCATAGCCGAGCCCTGCCTCTTCCATCGCCGCGGTCCTCGCCTCCTCAAACCAGCGGATGTAGTTCGAGTGGTGCGCAATCTGCATCTGATCCGTCTCGTAGTACTGAATCTTGTGATCCCAAACGTAAGTCTTTCCCATCATTCCTCCGGCGCAGGCGGGAAACACATGTTCTTTTGCCCGCGCTTCTGCTATACTAGCATATCTCTTCCACCTCGCACAAGCCGCCAAAGCCTTGTAAACTCTAGGAAGTTCAACGGTTGAATGGCTGTGTTTTGCTCGTTTTTTACCCCTTCTAGTAACAAATTAGTAACAAATATTTTCCCTCAGTTCGCCAATTCCGCTTCGGAAAATTGGCCACTGAAATATTCCGGAAATAACCCCCATAGCTCCTCGAAAACGCGATAACTTAAAGCGGGCCTCCTTTCGGGGCCCGCTTTCTCTGCTTTGCTCTGCGTTCACTGTTCCTCTTCACACTTCTTTCTCAATAGGTAAATTCCGCGCCGGATTGCCTCGGCGCGTGTCACGCGCTCCTTGGCGCAGTACGCTTCCAGAATCGTGTCCGCCTCGGCGTCAAGCCTCACATGGATAGGTCGGCCTTTGGGGTTATCCGTCGGGCGCCCCATCTTCTTTTCTTCTGCCACTCTACCTCCCGTCCTCTTGCCGTTTTTCTTTCCCTATGGTATCATCAATAAAAGGACCGGCGGCGGCAAGCCCCGCCGGTGTTTTGTGGTTTAGAAGCCTTTACTGCTGGATAAGGGCTTCTATTTTTTTGACCGTTTCTTCCTTGACTCCGTCATCTCTCAGAATCTGGACAATCAATTTCAGAACCGTCATGAACTCGATGTTCGTCATATCCTCGTTCATCTTCTCTCCTCCCTAACGCTTGCCTGCCGTACTCGTTGAGCGCTTTCTTAACTGTCTTTATTTTACACTATTGTATCCCAAAAAGATGCCGGCACATCAATCGCATCCGGTGCGCCCTCGCATTGTTGGGATTTGCCTTTTACTCCGCCACCAAAGTGCATTGCTTTGATATCGGCGAAATTACGCACCTCGAATTGCTACAATCTTCTCTGTGCGGAGTGTGTCGCGCATCGTGATACGCTCCCCCGTTGCGTGACCGCATCCGTTTTGCCCATCAGCTCGAAGAGATTTTCAGCCTGCAGCCGCTGCTCACAACTCAAATACTGCTCCACATAGTCTCCCTTCAAATCAATCACCAATAATCCACAAAGTGATTGGTTTTCACGCCAATTTTAAGCCCAGTCACATGGTTCTTCAGCTATTACTCAAAATTAATTCGGGTTGCAGCACCAATTTCGCCGTTGTATAGTAACCTTATATTCTTAGGAGGATGATATATGAATCAGCGACTTAGAGAACTTCGAGAAAGCCTTCACTTAACCCGGGCTGCTTTTGGTGAACGCCTGGGCTTAAGCAGTGATACCATCAACAACTTGGAGCGAGGAAGAGTAGCGCTGAGAGAGAACATCATCAAGCTAATCTGTTCTGAATATGGAATTAGTGAAAAATGGTTTCGTACCGGCGAGGGAAGTGCGGCCAATGCTGCAGTTAGCCTTGACGCTTTCGCCAAAACGCACGGGGCCACCGAGCTGGAGCTCCGCATCGTAAAAGCTTTCTTTTCCGTCGATGAGGCAACCCGATCTCTTTTTCTTACGCAGTTCCGGCGATTCCTCGCCGGTGAAACAGAAAAACCGCAGGAAGGTATGAAACCTCCCGCGGAAATGAGCGCCGCTGAAATTCATGAGCGGGCCCTCGAAATTGAGCGGCAAATGCTCATTGAGAAGATAGCGGCCGACGCATCCTCTGCATCGATACCGGACGCCGCCGAGGCCTGATTTAACCGACACCGGGAGCGCCTATACTATAAAGGCAGCGTAGACTTTGTTTCGGATTCGGACAAATAGAGCACTCCCCGCACGCGCAGGGGTAATCCTAATTTGCTCAGTTCATGCGTTCCCCGCATACGCGGGGGTGGGTAGGTATTCTGTATACTTTTTGTAAACTTCTTGCCCTCTGATTCAAGGCGTGCTACTATGTGGGTACCGAAACACTTCGGCAATAAAAGTACACCCCTAGTAGTACCCCCCCATTATCAGGGACCGGGAGAGCCTAGGGGTGTTTTTTGTGTCCAAAAAGAGGAGGATTCTATGATCAGAACAGCCATTATGATTGACGGGGCTTTCTATCGCCGTCGCGCTTATCATTTTTGGGGCGAAAAGCCCCCCGAACAACGCGCTGCGGAACTTTATAACTATTGCAAACAGCACATTGTAAAAAATGGGCACGAGCCGGACCGTATGAGCCTGTACCGCATTTTCTATTACGACGCACAGCCTTCTTCACGCCGCATTTTTCATCCTCTTTTACAGCGCACTGTTGACCTTGGCAAAAGCGACACCTTCAAGTGGTCAAACGATTTCTATCAGGAACTACGCCACCAGCGCAAATTTGCCCTTCGCCTTGGTTATCTCGCCAGCGAACAAGCTTTCTATACCTTGCGCGAAAAATCATTAAAGCATCTCATGAACCGCTCTTTGACCGTCGATCAGCTGACAGAGGCTGACTTCACATTGGAAATCAAGCAAAAGAGCGTCGATATGATGATTGGCGTTGACATCTCTTCTGTGGCCTTCAAGAAGCAGGTCGACAGAATTATTCTGATTGCCGGAGACAGTGACTTTGTGCCGGCAGCAAAACAAGCCAGAAGAGAAGGCGTCGACTTCATACTTGACCCCATGAGAAAAGACATAAAGCCGGATCTCTTTGAACATATTGATGGTATACGGACAAATGCTCCGCACGAAAGAGCCGGCGACACCAAAGATTTGCGTGATGGGTCCTCGCAATGAGCCCGCACATGCATATGCCGCTGTGAACCGGAAGCGCAGCCGGAAGAAACGGCTTAGCGTAGAGACATAAAAGCAAACAAAAAAGGTGCCCACAACTGCAATTGCGGACGCCCTTCCAAACCAAGGATCATGATTCGGCTATGTACCGGTAGCAACATCACCAATTGTCCGTAAACCGTTCTCGCCGTGGATGATTCGCGCGTATCACATGCAAGACAGCATTGACAACTACGAGCGCGGCCATAACACAGGCATCATCAAAACTCTTGGGGGCCATCTCGATTCGTTCGCATTCGAGTGTGATATCATCACATAATAGGGCGCTTTGGTCTTTCAATTTTCGAAAGGAGGTCTCGCTTGTCCTGCATCATCTTTCACGTCGACGTCAACTCCGCATTTTTGTCCTGGAGCGCGCTCGAGCGCCTCGAACAGGACCCGGACAGCGTTGACCTCAGAACCATCCCCTCTGCCGTCGCGGGCGATGTTGCCTCGCGTCACGGTGTCGTGACGGCTGCCTCGATTCCCGCCAAGCGTTGCGGCGTGCACAGCGGTCAGCCCGTGAGTTGTGCCCGCAGTGTCTGTCCGGGGCTTGTGCTGGTCTCCGCAAACTTCGCCTATTATCGGCGCCGTTCCGCAGCCTTCCTTGAAATTCTGCGACGCCACAGTTCTGCGGTCGAACAGTTCTCGATTGATGAAGCCTTTCTCGATATGAGCGAGCGCTTCTCAGACCGCAGGCAAAACGAAGCCGCGATTCGCGCGTGTGCCGCGGCCATTCAGACGGAAATTCGGGAGGCCCTCGGCTTCACGGTCAATGTCGGCATCAGCGAAAATAAGCTCCTCGCCAAAATGGCGAGCGACTTTGAAAAGCCGGATAAAATCCACACGCTCTGGCCCGAGGAACTGCCGGAAAAACTTTACCCGCTGCCGATTCGCTCGCTCTTCGGCGTCGGCGGGAGGAGTGCCGAAAAACTGCTCCGCTTCGGCATTCACACGATAGGCGAGGCTGCCGCGACGCCCTGTGATGTCCTGCAGCGCATTCTGGGGCCGAGCGCCGGAGAGGCTGTCTACTACAGCGCGCGGGGGCTTAGCCGCTCCGAAGTGCGGCGCGAGTGCCCCAGGGCAAAGAGCCACTCCGTCGAGCAGACCACCGCCGTTGACATTGACCGCGCAAACATGCGGCGCGAACTTCCGCCGCTCCTCCGGGAACTTGCGGAAGAACTCTCCTCGCGCCTGAAAAAAGCAAATGTTCGCGCCGAGACACTCGCGATTATCGCAAAGACAACCTCCTTTCAGCGACACACAAGGCAGCAACGCCTTGACTTTCCGAGCAATGAAGCCGCAGACCTAGAGCGTTGCGCTTCGCAGCTCTTTCTCGCCCTGCTCGAGGGCGAAGACGGTCTGTTCTCGAAGCGGGAGGCCCTGCGCCTCGTCGGCATCGGCGCCGCCCGCCTCGAAGACCCACAGTATCAACAGCTATCCCTCTTCTCCCTGCCGAGTGCCGCGGAAGTGCGGGAAGCAAGGTTAAGCGCCGCGGCGGAGGCAGCCAAGGAGGAAAAGCGCCGAAAGCTCGGCGAAATGCAGGCCGCAATCTCCGCGCGCTACGGAGACAACGCTTTGCTTCGCGGCGGGGAGCTGCTCTCTGCCGCGAAAAAAGAGACACGAAACGCGCAGGCAGAAGCAAAGAAGCAGGGGCAGCAAAACACAGAGCTCTGATACGGTGAAATGTCCGGCAGGCAAGAGACACAGCACTGCTTCCGAATCGCAATCCGACAGAGAAACGCTCAAACTACCGAAGGCTCTTGCAAAACACAGAGGCACAACATACCGACAGATACCGGAAACAGGAGGGAAACGCCGATGAACACACCGATTTATGACTTTGTGAGCGAGTACATACGCGCCGACATAAGCCGCCTCCATATGCCCGGCCACAAGGGGCACAGTGCCTTCGGCGCGGCGCTCTACGGCATTGAGGCGCGGGATATCACGGAGATCCACGGCGCGGATGTGCTCTCGGAGGCCACGGGCATCATCGGCGAGAGCGAGGCCAATGCGGCCTCCCTCTTCGGCACGGCGTTGACTCTCTACTCGACCGAGGGCAGCAGCCTTGCGCTCCGCACCATGCTGGCCTTGGCACTCTCACGCGCACCGCGCATCCCGGGGGAGCGCCCGCTCCTCCTCGCCGCGCGTAACGCACATAAGAGCCTCCTCTACGCGGCGGCTCTCCTCGACTTTGACATCGCCTGGATTTATCCCGAGGACACAGCTCTTGACAGTATCTGCTCCTGCCATCCGAGCCCGAACTCGGTGCACACAGCATTGCGCGCCCTGCCGCGGCCGCCCTTCGCTGTCTTTCTGACGAGTCCCGACTACCTCGGCTTTCTCGCCGATATACAGGGCATTGTGACCGCGGTCGATGCCTGCTTCGGGGCGGGAGCGGTCCCCGTCCTCGTTGACAATGCCCACGGCGCCTACCTTCACTTTCTCGAAACGCCCCTGCACCCTATGGACGAGGGCGCCTATCTCTGCTGCGACTCCGCGCACAAAACCCTGCCCGTCCTGACCGGCGGCGCCTACCTCCACTTCAGTGCGCAGGCAGCTTGGGAAGTCGGTGCGTCCGCGCGCCGCACCATGGAGCTTTTTGCCTCGACGAGTCCCTCGTATTTGATTCTCCAGTCACTCGACCTCTGCAACGCCTACCTCGCGGACAGCTATCCCGCGCGACTCGCCGCCTGCATCCGCCGCATTGACGGCCTCAAACAGTATCTTTGCACCCTCGGCGCCAAGGTCCGGGAGAGCGAACCTTTGAAACTTGTGCTCGGCAGCGGCAGTCTCACCGGACAGGAACTCGCCGCGCTGTTTCGCCTGCACCATATGGAGCCGGAATTTGCCGACCTCTCCGCCGCAGTGCTCATGCTGACCCCGGAAAACCGGCCCGAGGATTTTCTCCGCATCGCCGCGCTCTACCGCGACGAGCCTGCCGTCTGGACAAAAAAAGAGACGGTCAAAGAACCGTCTCTTCGTCTGCTTCCTCTGCCGCGCGCCGTAACGATACGGGAAGCCATGCTGTCTCCGCAGGAGACCGTGCCTGTCACGGAGGCTGTGGGGCGCATCCTCGGGCAGCCCACGGTTTCCTGTCCGCCCGCCGTTCCGCTCGCGGTAAGCGGCGAGCGCCTTTCGGCGGAATTGCTCCCGCTCTTTCTTCGCTACGGCGTCACCGAGGTCTCCGTAGTCCGGTAATCACTCAGAGGCTCTGCAAAACCAGCATCTGGTAGGCGTGATACGCCACCTGAACCGGCGCCGGGAGTATCATATCCGCGGCTGCCTCAATGAGAATGCGGCGGTTTAAGCGCCGCTTCCAGAGGGAACTCATCTTCTTTCCCTGCTTTTTTAACTTCTTTAAGTCGACAAAGTCGACCGGCGTGTTCTGCTCGATTTCCTTTTTGCCGAGTTCTGCCAAGGCGCGGCGGTTTTCCTCGACCGCTTTCGCGAGATCTTCTTCGGAAATGCCGCGTATGGTCGCGAGCAGCCGCTCCCGATCGCCACGGAAATTCAGTGCAATGCTGCCGGTCGCCCAGTAAGTGCGGATGTGCTGCACGCCCTCCGTCCTTTCGAGGAGCCCGTGCAAAGCCTCATACTCCTTATAGGAGAGCTGCCGTCCCAGAATCTTTACGCGCAGGCTGCCGCCGGTCTCATGTACCACCTTACATTTCATTGCTTTCCTCTTTCCATCCTCCTCTCATTAGAAAGGAGGCTTATTTTATTTAGTGAAAACTCACAGAGGAAAGTATAGCATAACTCAGCAAAAAATCATATTTCAAGACTTTCTTCCGCAGCTTAATTGCGCCACAACTCTTGCCGCCTGTCTTTCGCTTCCCGCATTGACAGGGCAAACTGCGCCTATCTGCTCTCCTCACTCCCCGAGGTAGGCGCGAACTCGCTCCAGCGCGCGTAAGCCCGCGCCGCGCCCAAGCTCATAGACACGCATCAGTTCGCCGGGATCACTCGCAATGCGACTGATACCGAGCTCCTTTTCCGGATAGATTAAGAGAGCTCTGCCGCGCTCCGCTTCTTCCTCGACAAAGCGTATGTTCTGGTTATAGGTGAGATAGCGCATTTTCATCGCGAGGGAGGCGCGCGGATAGCCTTTTAGCGCCGCCCCGACAATGGTCCCGGACGCACCGCGCTCCTTCCGGTAACCCTTGGGGCGCGTCAGAATGACGACATTTTTCTCATAGCCGAGACTCAGCATCTTTTTCAGCGGAATCGCATCGGTGATGCCGCCGTCCAGGAGCTTATGCCCGTCCACCTCAACAATGCGCGCCACCAGCGGCATCGAGGCCGAAGCGCGCATGTACTCGACATCGTGCGCATCGCCCTTCTCACAGCGGTAGTAAAAGGGTCTTCCGGTCTCCACATCGGTGCAGACCACATAGAACTCCATCGGATTCTTTTGAAAGGTCTCTGTGTCAAAGGGAAACTTTTCAAACGGCACCTCGCGGTAAGCAAAGTCCTTGTTGTAAAAGTCGCCGGTCAGCAAGAGGGAGCGGAGCGAACCGTAGCGCGGATCCGCGCCGTATTTTAAGTTATAGCGGAGCACGCGCCCCGGCTGATTCGACTTATAGTTACAGCCGAACACAGCGCCCGCGGAAGTGCCGATGGCGCCTTCAAAGACAATTTTATTTTCCAGGAAGACATCCGTGACGCCCGCGGTAAAGAGCCCGCGCATACCGCCGCCTTCCATGACCAATCCACGTTTCATAGCCCGTCCTTTCCGAACAAAAACAATACAGTCTGCATTATAGCGAATTCCGATTGCAGCTTGCAAGCTTCCCGTCTTTTCAGTTTGCCGTTTCGTGCTATAATAGCCCTGCTTCGGCACAATTCCCGCCGCACCTTCGGCAGCAGGGAACTGCGGCTCTCCGGAGCGGAACCTGCGGCAGCGTCCGCACATCTTGCTTCGCCGTATCTCAACTGAGAATGGCAGAAAGGACAACTATGTATACACAGAAAAACCGTATCGTCTACCTAAGCCAGCTGGGTCTCCTCGTCGCGATTGAACTCGTGATGAAGCTGATCGGCCTCGGCTCTGTCCCCATCGGCCCGCTGTCGATGTCCTTCCTCACGGTGCCCATTGCGGTCGCAGCCATCCTGCTCGGGCCTTTTGCCGGCGCCGTGACCGGTGCTGTCTTCGGCATCACCGCGTTTTATGAGTGCGTGAGCGGAACTTCGCCGCTCGGCCTCGCACTCCTGCAGCTCAGTCCCGTTCACACCTTCCTGCTCTGCGTCGCTACGCGTATCCTCATGGGTCTCTGCACCGCTTGGATTTTCCGTCTGGTGCTCGGCGCAAGCAAACGGAAAAATCTTTCCTTCCTGGTCGGCGCCGTCGCAGCGCCCCTCACGAACACAATTTTCTTCATGGGCTACATGGTTCTTTTCTTCTATCAGACCGAGCCGATTCAGGCCCTCGCAAGTGCACTGCACGCGACCAATCCCCTCGCCTTCATCGTGCTGCTGGTCGGCCTGCAGGGCGTAATCGAGGTGGTGGTGAGCGGCATCGTGAGTACCCTGATTGTAAAAGTCCTGTCCCGCTTCCTCGCAGCGCAGCAGGAAATTCGCTGATTGCGCTTTCTGCCGAAGCTGTGCAACGAAACGGAAAAAGAGCTTGTCATCCGCGGATGACAAGCTCTTTTTTTGCTTCAAACTTCCCTGCGTATGCGCTTACCCCAGGCGCTCACGTACAATCATAAGCAGCCAGGCGGCAATCAGAATGCCGAACTCCGCCTTCGAGAGCAGCTTCTCGTCAAAACGGCGCAGACCGTACAACGCGGCATCCGCTTCCCGTAACTTCTGCTCCTGTCCGGCGCGCAGCAAGTTCTCGCTGTCCGTGCGGCGTATCAGGAAGGTACTGATGAGCCAGAGAATTCCCAGGCCTGCTACAAGCCGTAAAAGCGGCAGCTCTGTCAGCAGCTGTGACGCGAGTACTTCCGCCACCGCCAAGGAAATAATCAGTACGCCCAGGATCATACGGAATAAATAGATGCGTCGCAGGTGATTATACTTTGACATAATCACGCCTCTCATGACATATGACGCTGCGCAATGCCGAGTATCGCAGCAATCCCCAAAACGAGACGCTCTGCCGGAATCACCCTGGTCAGGTAAAAGCGTTGCAGACGATACAGGTCGGTATCTGTCTCCCGCAATACCTGCAGACGCTTATAATTCAACAGATGTTCTCTGTCCGTGCGAACCTGTATGAAATAAAAAATCAGCCAAAGCGCCCCTGCAGACAGCAAAGCAATCAGAAAAAACATTCCGAACCGTGAAAAATAACGCTTTGAAAGAAAAGTTACTACAACCAACAGCGCAACCAACAGTTCAAACGCAATGCGAAGCACAAAGAGACGGTGCAAGGTCTTGTAGTTTGACATAACAGTCCCCTCCGTTCTCCTTTCTGTTTTTATTTGCAATCTTCTTTCATATTTATATTATCATACACCAATGTCTTTTCCAAGTTAATTTTGACTACATCATATCTCAATCCTATCAAGCGAACCCTTTCTCAGTCCAGTATCATCGACAGCCCGATTCTCTGCTTCTTGACATCGGCCTCGACCACCTTGACCTCGACAATGTCGCCGACTTTCACGACCTCCGAGGGGTGCTTCACAAACTTGCCCTTCTTCATGCGGGAGATGTGCACGAGGCCGTCCTGGTGCACGCCGATGTCCACAAAGGCACCGAAGTCGATGACGTTTCTAACGGTGCCGCGGAGTATCATGCCGGGCTTCAAATCCTCAATCTGCAGCACATCGCTCTTTAAGATGGGCTTTGGCATGTCCTCGCGGGGGTCGCGTCTCGCCGTCGTGAGTTCCTTCTCGACACTCTCCAGCGTGACCTCGCCGACCGAAAGCTGCTCCGCGAGTGCCTTCCGCTTTGCCTTGTTGAGTTTGAAACTGAGACGCCCTTCCCGAAGCTTCTCCTCGCTCTCCCCCGCCGCCTCAAGGATGGCCTTCGCGAGCGCATAGCTCTCCGGATGCACGCCGGTATCGTCGAGCGGATTCTCGCCGCCGCTGATACGAAGGAAGCCCGCGCACTGTTCAAAGGCTTTCGGTCCAAGCTTCGAGACTTTTAAGAGCTCCTTCCGGTTCTTGAATTTGCCGTTCTCCTCGCGGTAGCTCACGATATTCTTTGCCGTGGTCTTCGTGATACCGGAGATATAGCGGAGCAGGGGCGCCGAAGCGGTGTTTAAATCCACGCCGACCGCGTTCACGCAGTCCTCGACCACGCCCTCCAGCGCCTCGCCGAGGCGCTTTTGCTCCATGTCGTGCTGGTACTGCCCCACGCCGATGGACTTCGGGTCAATTTTAACGAGCTCCGCGAGCGGGTCCTGTACGCGGCGCGCAATCGAGGCCGCACTGCGCTGTCCCACATCGAACGCCGGGAACTCCTCGGTCGCGAGCGCGCTCGCGGAGTAGACCGAAGCGCCCGCCTCATTCGTAATCACATACGAGACTTTCTGCGGAAGTTCCTTTAAGACCTCCGCGACAAACTGCTCGGACTCGCGGGAGGCCGTGCCGTTACCAATCGAAATCAGGGTCACGCCGTACTTCTCGATAAATTCTCTCAGCTTCTCCGCGGCCGCACGCTGCTTCTTCTCGTTGGTCGGCATGGTCGGGTAGACCACCGCGGTATCTAACACCTTGCCGGTCTCGTCCACCACCGCGAGCTTGCAGCCCGTGCGGAACGCCGGGTCCCAGCCGAGCACCACCTCGCCCGCAATCGGCGGCTGCATGAGCAGCTGATGCAGGTTCTTCCGGAACACCTCAATCGCGCCCGTCTCCGCCGCCTCGGTGAGCTCGTTTCGAATGTCGCGTTCCACCGCAGGCGCCATGAGGCGCGCGTAACTGTCCGTAATCGCGCGGTCCATGGCCTCTGCGGTGTTCTTGTTTTCCGCTTTAATCAGGCGGCCGCGGAGGGTCGAAAGAATCTCCTCGCTCGGCGCCTCGATGTAGACCCGCAGAATCTTTTCTTTCTCGCCGCGGTTCATTGCGAGCACGCGGTAGCCGGTCGCCTTCATCAGGGGCTCGCGGAAGTCATAGTAGGTCTCATAGACCGCCCGCTTCTCTCTCTCCTTCTCCGCCTCGTTCTGCTTCTCCGCGCTGCCCTTCTGCTCACGCCGCGCTGCGCAGAGCTGACCGCTCCGCTTGGTCGTATCGCGCACATAGCTTCGAATGACGCGCGCGTCGGAGAAGCGCTCCGCGAGTATGTCCAAAGCACCCTGGATGCAGAGTGCCGCGGTCCCTATGCCCTTCTCCTCGGAGATAAAGCGCTCGGCCTCTTCTTCAAGACTCTTCTCTGTTTTCTGCGCCCAGATGAGATCCGCAAGCTCGCTTAAGCCGCGCTCGATTGCCACCGTCGCGCGGGTGCTGCGCTTCGGGCGATAGGGGAGGTAGATGTCCTCGAGCTGCACCAGGGTCTCCGCCGCGTCAAGCTGCGCGCCGAGTGCCTCCGTCATCTTCCCCTGCTCCGTAATCGCTGTGCGTATCTTTTCGCGGCGCTCTTCCAAGTTCCGGAGTGCCGTGAGCCGCGCATCGAGTGCTCTAAGCTGTTCATCGTCCAGAGAGCCGGTCACTTCTTTTCGGTAGCGGGCAATGAAGGGTATGGTTGCGCCCTCATCGATTAGGTTGACGGCTGCGTCAACCTGCTCTGTCCGGACGCCGAGTTCCTCTGCGATTTTCTGATGAATGTTCAAATGATCTCCTCCTGCGCGATAGTATTTTTTTATTTTAATATGTCTCCGTCCGAATTACCAGCCTTCGCCGCCGAGCTGCGCCCGACAACTGTCAATCGGCGTTTACCGCGTTTCTGCACCCGCTTCGTGGAAAAATGCATTCTCTCTGCATAGGCCGGTGGAAACCGTATCTTTTTTCACTGGTTTTCCATCTCTGCCCCTCCAAAAACCGGCACTGTTTCCACCGCCCGCGCCTTGCATTCACCGCTTGAATCGATTATGATTTTCACGAAGTCTTTGGTATCATGTATGCGCACTTTGAAAGGAAGGTTCTATGGGCGGTATCTTTGCATCGGCACTCAAGGAAGATTGTGTCTTTGATCTCTTCTTCGGCACGGATTATCACTCCCACCTCGGCACCCGCCGCGGCGGCATGGCTGTTTACGGAAAGGACGGCTTCGACCGTTCCATCCACAACATTGAGAATAGCCCGTTCCGCACCAAGTTTGCGGATGATGTCAAGCAAATGCACGGCAATCTCGGCATCGGATGTATTTCGGACTATGAGGCCCAGCCCCTCATTGTGCGCTCTCACCACGGCACCTACGCGATTACAACCGTGGGCCGCATTAACAACCTGAATGTGCTCTCGGATGAGCTTTTAAAGAACAACGGCTCTTCCTTCCTCGAGATGAGCGGCGGTATCATCAATCCGACGGAACTCGTTGCCTCTCTGATTAACCGGAAGGACAACCTGATTGACGGCCTCCGCTACGCACAGGAGACGATTGACGGCTCCATGAGCATTATGTTGCTGACCCCGCAGGGCATTTACCTGTCCCGCGACAAGCTCGGCAGAACGCCGATTGTCATCGGCAGAAAGGACGAGGGCTTCTGCGCTTCGTTCGAGAGCTTCGCCTATCTGAACCTCGGCTACGAGGATTTCCGCGAGCTCGGCCCCGGTGAAATCGCCGTGATGACGCCGGAGGGTGTCACGACGCTCTCCGCCCCCGGCAAGAAGATGCGCATCTGCACCTTCCTCTGGGTCTACTACGGCTATCCGTCTTCCGCCTACGAGGGCGTGTCCGTCGAGGCCATGCGCGTGCGCTGCGGTCAGGAGCTCGCAAAGCGCGACCACATGACCCACGAACAGATTGACTCTGTCGCCGGCGTCCCGGATTCCGGCACCGCACACGCAATCGGCTATGCGAACGAGTCCGGCGTCCCGTTTGCGCGTCCCTTCATCAAGTACACACCGACCTGGCCGCGCTCTTTCATGCCGACCATCCAAGACAAGCGCGATCTCATCGCAAAGATGAAGCTGATCCCGGTACACGAGCTCATTGAGGGACAGCGCCTCCTCTTGATCGACGATTCGATTGTCCGCGGCACACAGCTCCGCGAGACCACGGAATTCCTGTACCGGAGCGGCGCGAAGGAAGTTCATGTGCGCCCCGCCTGCCCGCCGCTGCTCTTCGGATGTAAATATCTGAACTTCTCCCGCTCGACCGGCGAGATGGAGCTCATCACGCGGCGCATGATTCGAGACGCAGAGGGCGAGAATGTGAGCCGCGAAGTCCTGAGCGACTACGCAAATCCGGACTCCGAGCGCTATCAGGCCATGCTCGATGTCATCTGTAAGCAGCTGAACTTCACAACGCTGCGCTACAACCGCCTCGACGACCTCATTCGGGCCGTCGGCATCGACCGCGACAAGCTCTGTACCTATTGCTGGGACGGTCGGGAATAAGCAAGCGATTACTCCCGAAAAAGCACTGTTCTCTTTGAGAACAGTGCTTTTTTATGGGCTAGGTCGGCAAAGCTTGTAGCTGTTTTGCCGCATGATCAAACTTGGGTGTAATAATCATCGAGCAGGCATTGCAGCGCCACCGTTGGGTCCCGGACTCATTATTCCCATATTTAATGCAAGGCCCACCACAAGAAAGACAGATAGCATGCTTCATGACTTTTTCCTCCAAACATACTGTTTCAAGGAAGATGTAAGCAGCGAAAAGCCTTGTATAGCAAGGGCTTGAAGCACTTTTTGCCAACTCTTTTTGTCCTATAACTCTAAATCACAGCGTCATTATAACAGTACGGCGGTCGAGGAGAGAAAAGAGAAGGATAGACGGAATAGATGGAACAGATGGGACAGGACACTGCCGCGGCGTGAAAAAACCGCAAAATCTGAAATACAGAAAGTGCAGCTGTGAAAGATAACGATTTTTCGGGCAGACAGGGAAGATCGGCAGAACGGGTGTGGCAAGTGGGATAAAGAGTAAGAGCAGCGGAAACTACGAAAAAAGGCGGGGTAAGATGAAAAACGGAAGATGCCGAGTCAGAAGATGAGCCGAGAAGAAAGGGTGGGAGGAGCAACGAAATAACGTGCGAAATCTGTCGGGGGGAGCAGACGGAAATGAGTGAAACTACGAGATACGGTAGAGAAAAATAAATATCATACATTAACTGGGAGAAAAGAATCGAAAGGCAAAGGAATCAACGAAAATATGCCCAAGACGGGCTGTTACGGCAAAAGAAGAAATGTGAAATTCTGCGAAGAATCCCAAAAACTATGCAGAATTTTGCCAATGTTTTGTACACGTTTTCAAAAACTATGATATACTAAAACTGGCAGCAGACTATCTATGGTGGCATAGCTGTCTGGGAGCAGAGCTGTGCCTACCCTCAGGAGGCAAGCGGACCGGTTCAGATTCTTACATCATTGACGTTTACATAATAAAGGTTCATAAAGTAGTAATACACTTGACTGCGAGGTGAGAGCGTGATTAAAAAAGAAATGGTTGCCATGTTGCTGGCAGGTGGTCAGGGAAGCCGTTTGGGCGTCCTGACTCAGACGGTTGCAAAACCTGCGGTTTCCTTCGGCGGGAAGTATCGTATCATTGACTTCCCACTGAGCAATTGCATCAATTCCGGCGTGGACACAGTGGGCGTATTGACCCAGTACCAGCCCCTGCGTCTCAATGCGCATATCGGAATCGGAATTCCGTGGGATCTGGATCGCGCGGTCGGCGGCGTGACGCTGCTCGCGCCCTATGAGAGTGCAAAAGGCAGTGACTGGTATTCCGGCACGGCCAATGCAATCTACCAGAACATCGAGTATATCGACTCGTATCATCCGGATTACGTCCTGATTCTCTCCGGAGACCACATCTATAAGATGGACTACGAGGTGATGCTCGACTTTCACAAGGCAAACCGGGCGGATTTGACTGTGGCGGTTATGCCTGTGCCAATCGAAGAAGCCAGCCGTTTTGGCGTCATGATCACGGACGAAACAAATCGGATTGTTGATTTTGAAGAAAAACCGAAAGAACCCAAGAGCAATCTGGCATCTATGGGCATTTATATTTTCTCTTGGCCGGTTTTGAAAGAAGCGCTGCTGCGACTTCGAGAGGTTCCGGAGTTGGATTTTGGCAAGCATGTGATTCCGTACTGCAGAGACAAAGGAAAGCGCCTGTTTGCCTACGAATTTCACGGCTACTGGAAAGATGTGGGGACTCTCTCCTCTTACTGGGAAGCCAATATGGAGTTGGTGGATATTGTTCCGGAGTTTAACCTCTATGAGGAGTACTGGAGAATATTCACAAAGAGCGACTTTATTCCGCCGCAATATCTCGGCGAGCATGCAAAAATCGAGGGAAGCCTGATCGGTGAGGGCTGCGAGATTTACGGAGAAGTGCATCGCTCCGTCATCGGTGCCGGTGTGGTTATTGAAGAGGGCGCGATTGTCAGAGACTCGATTATCATGCGGGAATCTGTCATCGGCGCGGGCGCAAAGGTGACGAAGGCAATTTTGGCGGAACAAGTTGTTGTCGGCAGGAACAGTGAATTGGGGGTGGGAGAATTCCGGGAGAGCAGTTATGACCGACGCGTCTACAATTCAGAGCTGGTGACAGTCGGCGAAAAGACGGTGATTCCAGACAATGTAAGCATCGGAAAGAACACAGCAATCTGGGGCGACACGGTCACTGCGGATTATCCGGACGGAAGACTGGAAAGCGGTGGCGCAATTATAAAGGCAGGTGGTTTGAGATGAGAGCGGTTGGAATCGTATTAGCGGGCGGAAATTCAAAGCGCATGAGGGAATTGTCTTACAAAAGAGCCATTGCAGCGATGCCGATTGCAGGAAGCTACCGAAGCATTGATTTTGTTTTGAGCAACATGTCGAATTCTCATATACAGCGCGTAGCTGTCTTCACGCAGTACAACTCGCGCTCTCTGAATGAGCACCTCAGTTCCTCAAAATGGTGGGATTTCGGCAGAAAACAGGGAGGTCTGTTCGTTTTTACGCCAACGATTACGGCGACATCGAATGACTGGTATCGCGGCACGGCGGATGCTCTCTACCAGAACCTGAAGTTCCTGAAGAATTGTCATGAGCCCTATGTGGTCATTGCTTCGGGCGACTGTGTGTACAAGCTGGATTATAGCAAGGTGCTCGAGTATCATATTGAGAAGAAAGCAGACATCACTGTGGTCTGCAAAGAGGCGTCGGCGCTGGAAGATCTCACGAGATTCGGCGTCGTGGAGACGAACGGAGACAACCGGATTACGCAGTTCGATGAGAAACCCATGGTTGCGGAATCCAAGATGATCTCCTGCGGCATCTACATTGTCCGCAGAAGGCAGCTGATTGATTTCATCGAGAAATGCGCAGCGGAAGACCGCTATGACTTTGTTCGTGACATCTTGGTGCGGTACAAGAATTTGAAACGCATTTATGCCTACAAACTGGATTCCTATTGGAGCAACATCGCAAGCGTGGAGTCGTATTTCAAGACGAATATGGATTTCCTGCGACGGGACATCCGGGAGTATTTTTTCAGAACCTATCCGGAGGTTTATACCAAGGTTGACGATTTACCGCCCGCAAAGTACAATCCGGGTGCGGAGGTTAAAAACTCGCTCATTTCAAGCGGTTGCATCATCAATGGGCGCGTTGAAAATTCCGTGCTGTTTCGGAAGGTGTTTGTCGGTCAAAATTGCGTGATTCGCAATTCCGTGATTTTGAACGATGTCTACATTGGAAATGACACAGTGATCGAAAATTGCATCGTAGAGAGTCGGGATACGCTCCGGGCAAATACGAGATATATCGGGACACCGGAGGAGGTAAAAATCGTTATTGAGAAGAATGAGCGGTATGTGATCTGAGTTCAGTGTCAGGGGAGCCCGGGTTGATCACCCTATCGCCATCCACATCCATGCTGTATCGGAGGAGGCGCTATGCAGATTACAGATGTTCGTATCAGAAAGATTCAGAAAGTCGGATCTATGAAGGCAGTGGCATCCATCACACTAGACAACGAGTTTGTGATTCACGACATCAAGGTGATACAGGGAGATCGGGGCCTATTTATTGCAATGCCGAGTCGTCTTTCCAGAGACGGCGGATACAGAGACATTGCGCATCCTATCAATTCGACGACGCGCGACAGAATGCAGCGGAAGATTTTAGAGCAGTATGAGGAGCTTCCGGAGGACATGATTGAGAGTGTCGAGGAAATGGTGGGTAGTGGAGATATTTAATGCATGGCAATAAGCTATATCGTTTTTGATTTGGAATGGAATCAAAACCCCAGAGGGAAGGTCGGGAAGTTACCTGACCTTCCCTCTGAGATTATAGAGGTGGGCGCTGTGAAGCTGAACGAGAACCTGGAGACGGTCTCTGAGTTCTCTCGCTTCGTGCGCCCTTTTATTTATAAGAAGCTGGATTACCGTGTGCGCGCGCTCACAAATATTCAGACCGGGCAGCTTCAAAAAGAGGGCAAGGCGTTTGCGCAGGTGATGCGAGAATTTTTTCACTGGTGCGGGATGGACAGCGGCGAAGAAGTCATCTTTTGCAGCTGGGGCAACATGGACCTTTTGGAGTTACAGCGCAACTTACATTTTTTCCATGTCCGGAATCCCTTTTCCTATCCGCTTTTCTACTATGACGTACAAAAGCTGTACGGAAGATGTTTTCCGGACGCAGAAAAAAAGGCGACGGCACTCGCGACAGCTGTGGAGGCGCTGGGGCTTGAGGAGGAGGGAGCTTTTCATCGCGCAATTGAGGATGCGCGCTATACGGCGAAAGTGCTTCAGCAACTTCCCTTTGAGACACTGAAGGTATACCGCTCCCTTGATTACTATCATTTGCCTGCGAACGAGGACGAGGAGCTCTATATCGGTTTTCCGGACTATTCCAAGTATGTGTCGCGAATTTTCCCGGATCGGGACAGCGCGATTCATGATAAGACAGTCACCGATATGCTCTGCTTCCGCTGCCATCGCATGCTGAAAAAAAAGCTGCGCTGGTTTTCAGCGAACCAGCGCAGTTATTATTGTATTGCCGTCTGTCCGGAACACGGTTTGCTCCGCGGAAAGCTTAAAATACGACGGGCAGAGGGAATGCAGGTGTATTGTATCAAGACGACCAAGTTTGTGAGTCAGGAGACGGCAGAGCGAATCGCGCAACTGCAACAGACCCTTCGGGAAAAGCAGAATCTCAAGAACCGCAAACTGCCGCACAGGCGGAATCCCTAGCGGCGCCGGAAGAGCCGGGAGAAAAAGCCGGGTTTGCGTCTGCGGCGGGAGAGCGAATTGTCACCGAGATAGCGGTCCAAAGAAGAAGCACTGTCCGAGAGCTCCTTTGGTCCGTTGAGACTCTCGCGGTCTGCGACGCGGTTTAGGCTGCGAGAAAAGGCCAGGTCTGCGGCCGCCCGCTGCCTTTTGTGCCGGCGCAGGGCAAAGAGTAGAAGCAGGAGCAGGAGGATAAGACCGCCGATGGCCGTTGCGAGCGGGAGCGGTAGACTCGTGAGGCGATAGCGCAGTCGACGGAGTGCCTTGGCATTGGAGGAAGTCGAGACTTTATTGCCGGAATCCGGCAGGGTGGTGCAGAGCCAGACAGAGCCGACTGTCCGCTCTCCGTAGAGATAGCGGATTTGTGCGACAGCATTTTCGGGTGCATCGGACGGGAGTTCATAGCTCAGCGTGCTGGTCGTATCTGAGAGCTGCGCGGTCTTCGGGAGTGTTATGGTCTTGTCGCCTGACAGGGAGAGAAGGGTCTTATGGCGGCCGACAAGATCGAGATCGGTCTGCGGTTTTTCATAGTGATTATCGGTGCCCTCCGGATTGACGGCTTTGAAATTGGCAAAGCCGAAGTCCAGGAGTTTTTTTGTGTCACTGTAATGTGTGAGATGTCCGTTCAGAATTACGGTAATCAGCTTTAGATTGTCGCGTTCGGCACAGGTCACGAGTGTGTTGCCGGCCGTCATGGTATAGCCTGTCTTGCCGCCGATGATGCCGGGATAATAGAGACCCGAACTCTTCTTTAACATCTTGTGCCCGCAGTAGATGGTAAAGGGTTCGGCGTTTGCACTGTTCGGCGGAAGTTCGTAATACGTGGTTGAGTCAAACTCGACAAAGGTCGGATTTTTGAACGCTGCCATCGCAATCAGAGAATAGTCGTAGGCAGTCGTGTAATGGTTTTGGTCGTTCAGACCGGAGGGATTCGTAAAGTGTGATTCTTTACAGCCGAGAGAGGCTGCCTTCTCATTCATTAGGCGGGCAAAGGCCTCGCGACTTCCCGCACAGTGCTCGGCGAGCGCATTGGCCACTTCGTTGGCCGAGCGGAGCAGGAGCGCGTAGAGTGCCTCTCGGACGGTGATTTTGTCGCCGACGCCGTAACCTGCGCTGGTAGAACCGCTCTCGACATTGTGAACCGCGTCATAGGAGAAGGTGATGGTATCATCCAGTTTGCAGCGCTCAATGACAATGAGGGCGGTTAGGATTTTTGTGATGCTCGCAGGATAGTAGCGCTCATGAATATTCTTTCCGTAGAGGACGGTGCCGGAATCGGCATCTACCAGAATGCCGCCTTCCGCTTCAATCAGGACATCCTGCGGCCAGGCGGGCTCGGCAAAACTCTCGGAAGACTGCAGAGCCGTGAAGCAAATACAACAGGCAAGAAACAGCGCGAGTGCGCGGACTTTGATATGTGAAAAAACGGTAGTCAATCAGACCTCCTCTCTGTTCGGTACTTACTTTCGTTTGAACCAAGGTCTTTAAAAGGAAAAAGCCATCTCTGCATAAGCGCGGGATGGCATTTTGAACGTACAGACACGTTTACTTAGCGGGAACCGCTTTTGGTTGTGCTGCTCTTGGCAGAGCTGCTTTTTACCGAACTGCTCTGCGCTTTTGCCGCACTGCTCTGCGCTTTTTGCGCACTGGTTTCATTTGCCGCAGTGGTGCCGGAAGCTGTGCTGCCGAGGGCGGGTTCGGTTTCGGCGGCACTGCTCTGCGAGGCGCTCTTAGTTGCGGAAGCACTGCCGCGCTCAGCAGGGCTGACCTCGGAGGCAGTCACATACTGGCTCGCCACATAGGCGTGGGTGCCGTTGTAATTGATGACCGTCCACTGGTCATTATATTTTTCAACGAAGTCGAGGACGGTGCCGGCCGGCAATGTCGTGAGCAACTTGCCACCGGTAGAGGGCGTCTCACGCACATTCAGCGAAGAACTGGTCGTATAGACGGTGATTGCGGACGGTGCGACAGCACTGGTGGTCTCGGCCTCCGTGGTGAGTTCCGCGGCTGCGCTACTCTCGCTGCTCACGGCTTCCGTTGTAACAACGGGCTCCGAAGCCTTGCGATGTCCTGCGAAACTCCGCACGAGGAAAATCAGAAACAGAAGAATTACCAGCGGTAGGCCGAACTTTACATAGGGCGGCAGCTGATCGAGTGTACCGCCGGATACCCTTCGGCGAGCGCTGCGCCGTGCCGAGCTACCGTTTCGATGCATGGTCTGTGACTGGAGCATCTGCTGATAGGCATAGACCGCCTGACTCAGAAGCCGATAAGATTCGTTTGCACTGAAGGTATCATTGTAGCCTTGAACAGCAGCCAGTTCACCGAATTTATAAATTTTAAAAAACTCACCGCAGACTTCTTTGGAAATAATGCCACCCAGAAAAAGGCTCTCAACCATCTGCTCGGGATCGCTGTCCGAAATATTGTTGCGACGGCAAAGACTCCGAACCAGGAATTCCAGAGTTTGGCGTGAACAAATCATTGCTTTGGTATAATCTTTCTGGGAAATCAGGCTCTCTGTCGTACTGAGCCCTTCTTCAATGAGTTCCCGAACAGTTCTTCTATCTGCCATGCCGGCCTCCTTTGTTGAACTTATCTGTATTATACAGGAAAAAGGACAGCTTTGCACCTTATTTGCGTGAGAGATGGTATGATAGAAAAGACACAGGCTTTGTGACAACGTTTGCGATACATAAGAGGAGAGAGAAGAATGAAGCGTGAAATCGAAGCATTGTTAGGATTGATTCAGGAGAGCCCCACGGCATTTCAGGCCGTTGCGGCGTTGAAATGCCGCCTGATGGCGGCAGGATATACGGAGTTGAGAGAGGCGGAGCCCTGGACACTTTGCCGGAGCGGCAAGTATTTTACGACAAGAAACGGTTCGGCACTGATTGCGTTTCGGCTTCCCGCGGGCGAGACGGACAGTTTCCAGATTATTGCGAGTCACAGCGATTCTCCCTCTTTTAAAATCAAAGAGAATCCCGACATGGAGGTCGAAGGACACTATGTCAAATTGAATGTGGAGCGCTACGGCGGTATGCTCTGCGCACCCTGGTTTGACCGGCCGCTTTCGGTTGCAGGTCGCATTGCCGTGCAGCGGGAAAATGAGATCCGGATGGAGCTGGTCTGCATTGACCGCGATCTCTTGATGATTCCGAATCTGGCGATTCATATGAACCACGAGGCCAACAAGGGATACGAGTACAATGCGCAGCGCGACATGCTGCCGCTTTGGCGCGACGGCAACTCAAAAAAGAAATTTATGGACTGTATTGCGGAGGAAGCCGGTGTCCGACCGGAACAGATTGTCGGCGCGGATTTGTTCCTCTATAATCGCATGCCGGGAACGGTCTGGGGCGAGGGAGATTGCTACTTCTCGGCGCCGCGGCTCGATGACCTCGAGTGCGCCGCAGCCTCCATGGAAGGCTTTCTCGCAGCGGAAGAGAGCCGGGGGACGCCGGTTTTTGCGCTGTTTGACAATGAGGAGGTCGGAAGCGGCACCAAACAGGGCGCAGCGTCTACCTTCCTGACGGATGTGCTTCTGCGCCTCTTCCTCGAACAGGGAAAGAGTCGGGCGGATTATCTCCGCGCAATCGCAAACAGCTTTATGATTTCGGCCGACAACGCACATGCCGTGCATCCGAATTATGCGGACAAGCACGATCCGAGCAACCGCGTCTATATGAACAGCGGTGTCGTGGTGAAGCACAGCGCGAACCAGCACTATACGACCGATGCGGTAAGCGATGCGGTGTTCCGCTATCTTGCGGCCAAGGCGGGTGTTTCGTTGCAGCACTTCCACAACCACTCGGATGTTGCGGGTGGCTCTACGCTCGGCAATATCTCGGGCAACCAGGTCGCACTGGCAACAGTCGACATCGGCCTCGCACAGCTCGCGATGCATTCGCCATATGAGACGGCGGGCTGCTCGGACTATCTGGACTTTATCCGAATTGCACGCTGCTTTTACGGCCTGCGCACGGAAGCGCGGGACGGGGGCTTTGCTTTCTCAGAATAAAAAGATTGGAGACAGAATCAATGCGGCTTAGACACATTCCCGGTAGCGAAGACTTTGTGCGGGAGGCGGCTTCCGTCGTCAATGCGCCCGAGCAATACAGAGGAAACTGGAGCACCTTCTTTCGGAAGGAGGCGCCGCTTGCGCTGGAAATCGGCATGGGAAAGGGGCGGTTTTTGCGTGAGCTCTCGGCCAGAGAACCGGAACGGAATTTCCTCGGACTGGAGCGCTACGCTTCCGTGCTGCAAAAGGCCATTGAGCGGAAGGAGCGGGAAGAAAGAGAGCAGGGGAAAAGGGAGAGAGAGAATCTCTATTTTCTCTGGGAGGATGCAAAGCGCCTCACCGAACTCTTTGCGCCCGGCGAAGTCGCGCGCATTTACCTGAATTTCTCCGATCCCTGGCCGAAGGCCGGACACGCGATGCGTCGTCTGACCTCCTCGGAATTTCTGAAACTCTACGATGCGGTGCTGGCACCCGAGGGTGAGATTTGCTTTAAGACCGACAATGACGGCCTGTTCGAGTGGTCGCTCGAGGAGATTCCGGCAGCGGGATGGGTGTTACAAGACGTGACGCGGGACCTGCACCGGGATGTGCCCGCAGAGGAGAATGTGATGACCGAGTATGAGGAGAAGTTTTCCGCGCGAGGGCAGAAGATTTCTCGTCTGATTGCGACGCGAAAAAAATAGCTAGATTGCAAGATCAAGTAGGACAGTCTGAAATAATTCCTCCGGCGAACTGTAGTGAAAGGACTTTCGGGGGAGTTGATTGATCCAGTTC
>ERZ773007.16-NODE-16-length-97415-cov-11.226315_pt1 | contig 97415 bp, 100 predicted proteins | sample MGYA00580665_ERZ773007 | MGnify/ENA primary metagenome ERZ773007 (study PRJEB29015, sample SAMEA2738122) | human oral metagenome | biome: human oral; feature: human-associated habitat; material: saliva | place: China | collected 2167 ... | reverse complement strand
CAGGATTTTAAGTCCTGTGCGTCTGCCTATTCCGCCATCCACGCTAAATTTTCTATTGATACCCCTAAGTAGGGGTGAGGTTGCTTATAACTAGGAAAACTAAACAACCTCAATTTGGAAAGGATATTTTACTTTATTTGAATAAAGGTAAAACTCTTCGGGGAATATCAGAAAACCCCTAAACAAACGGTAGGACTCCAACCTACTGTGCCTGCAACTAGACCGTCTGTGTAATTATAGGTTACTCGGAAGTGGTGGGCAACCACACCTATAACTAAGCCCAAGGAGGTTAATTCACTAACGAAAGTACCGTGAAACGTGTTTTAGACAACTTCAACCGTCTTGTTGCCTAACGCAAGTGTGAGGAATCCAACCTCATAAAACTCGCTGAAAAGTCACTTGCTAAAAGTAAGCAGAACCTCAGTCCTTTAGTCGTTTGGAACCTCGGTCCTTTAGTCGCTTGGAGCCTATGTACGAGGGTAAATTTCGGAAACAATGAAGAACGAATTTACCGTACACCTACTTTTATATTGTTCGAAACCTAAACCAAACTCTTCGGAGACCCACCTAGTACCATGCTAGGTGAGAAGTTACAAGAACTATTTAGGCTTTCTATTCCTGTAACCTTTGTATTCAAGCAAAACATAACATTTCGCTTAAATGGAATAAAGTTTTATCCATCTTCTGCGGTATAAATCACCGCAACGCTAGATACCGGAATCCCACCGATAAGTCCGAAAACCGCTTGTAAGCTCTAGCTGACTAAGAACCTATGTGATGAAGGCAGTTCTTAGTCGTTAACTGATAATAATATGTAAGCGTAAGCTTTCTATTATTTTACAGCTTCTTTCAATGATTTACCAGCTTTGAATGCAGGTACTTTAGAAGCAGCGATTGTAATTTCTACACCTGTTTGTGGGTTGCGACCTTTGCGTTCTGCACGGTCACGAACTTCAAAGTTACCAAAACCAATCAATTGAACTTTTTCACCAGCTGAAAGATATTCAGAGATAGCATTAAAAGTTGCGTTTACAGCTGCTGCTGCATCTTTTTTAGTCAATTCAGTAGCTTCTGCTACTTTTTCAATCAAATCCTGTTTACTAGCCATTTTTCAATAGGCTCCTTTCTTTTTTGTTAGCTTTTGCTAACTTACAAAAAACATTATACCACACAAACCTAGTTGTGTCAAGAGTTTAACGCAAAAAAGTTGATATATCAGTAACTTTTTTACTTTTAATTCTAAAAACCTTATTAAATCAACGTTTTTACAAGCTTACTTTTTTTAAAATTTTTAAGGATTTTTCACTTTCAACACTGATTTCATCCAATTAGGAGCTTGAAATTGTACGACCGTGCGAATTGTTTCCTCTGGATAGATACCCTGCCTTCTTGAATCGTTAGAGTGCTCTAAGTTATCCCCTAGTAAGAAATATTCACCCTTTTTCAAGGTAACTTCCTCTCCCTTATTAAAAGAAACCCAAGTGCTTGAGTCATGAAGCAACTTCTTTGTTTCATCAGATGAGTCTATCAATTCACCATTAATATATAACCCATCTTCTGTTGGTTTGACTCGATCTCCTTCTGTAGCTACTAAACGCTTTACTAAATAAACATGATCTAATACATCAAAAGCCGTAATAACGTCACCTTTTTTCGGATGTCTTATCTGTTTTACTGTGCTAAACCAAAGCTGACCGTCTTTCATAGTAGGAGACATCGACTCTCCTGACACTAATACAGGACTTAAAGCTACTTTAAATACGATTAAACCAACTACAGAAACACCAAAACAAGCGACTAAACCTTTAATAAGCCAAGAGAATAAAGTTAAAGGATCCCATGAAAAGATAGTATCATCTTCTATTTTCGTATCCGACACTTCTTCAACAGTCTTCTCAACTAAAGACATCTCAGAAGATACCGCTTGAGATTGTTCTAAAATTTCTTCATCTAACTGCTTTTCTTGAGACATCTTTAAACCTCACTCTTTTGCTCTTTATGCGCACTTTTGAGTTCGGAGTTAACTTTCCCTTGACTTTCATTTAAAGGCTTGTATAGGCGCTTAAAATAAGCCGTAGCGCTCTCTGAATCATTTACTGGAACGTTCAAACGAGTTAATAAGTAATCTTTCAAAGCAACTGAAACAAATACTAAGTAAACTGAATACAAGAACAATAAAACAACCAACGAAATCAACATAATTAAGAAAGGATATCCTGCTGTTGTGTGAAGTTTATAATAATCGTAAATAGAAACCCCACCTAACAAAGCTAAAACCATAACTCCAAACGAACGCTCTCTTAGTACACCATAACGAGAAACTAATTGAGACAATGTTTTACCATCTGTCGATTTTGCCAACTGTTTACAAGCAATTTTAAAAATAAAATCTTTCATTCTACAACCTATCTATTTTCTTCTAAAAGGAGCGAAAGCCACTAGTAAGTGGCTTTAACTCTATTTGTAATGTTCTAATTAATCAAGAACTTCTGTATCTTCATCAACTTCGTCAAGAATTGTAGTCTTTTCTGCAAGTTCTTCATCCTCGATATCCAAAATAGTAGTCTTTTCCTCAGAACCCAAAGCTTCAGTTGATTCTTCATCTAACACTGTTGTGTGCTCTTCTGAATCAAGAACCTCTGTAGACTCTACTTCGCTGTCTAATACTTCTGTTGACTCTGCTTCTTGGTTTTCTTCATCTAACACTGTTGTACGCTCAGACTCTTCAAAGATTTCAGTAGACTCAACTTCTTTATCCTCTAGTACAGCTGTTTGTTCCTCAGAACCAGAAACTTCTGTTGACTCTTCATCTAACACAGTTGTGTGTTCCTCTGAATTAGGCACCTCAGTTGAATCTTCTTCTAAATCAAGAATTGTAGTCTTTTCCGCTACGTCATCATCTAACTCAGTTAAAACAGTTGTAACCCCATCCACTTCGTCAGAATCTAAGACCTCAGTGATAGAACCTGTTTCCCCTTCTACCTCTAAAGGCAAAGTAGCTGTAGGCTCACTCTCAGATACTGCACTCGATACCGAGGTGTCTAACGATCCTGTATCTTTCACAGACTCTAAAACTTCAGCTGCCGCAAAACCTGTCTCTACAGGCATTTGATTAACCTCTTTTACATCCGTATGCTCAACTGAACCACTTCCGTTAGATGACGCTAAACCTTCTGCTTCTGTTACTAAATGAGCACCTAAACGATAACGTTCCAACTCTTCTTCTTTACGCTTACGACTACGAACCGCTAAAGCCCACCAAGTCAATAATCCCCCAAAAGCAACTGTACCAAAAATTGCAAGAGCAATTTTTACATTATCTGACTCTAACAAAGCTTGAATATCTGTTGCAGATACTGTAATACCCTCAACAGTTTGACTAGTAGTGTTTCCTGCTAAGTCTGTAACATCTACTTCAATGGTATACGGTTTTGAAGAGTGTGCTAAATCAAGTACCTTTTCACCTTTTAACAACTCTTCTTTTGTGAACTCATAAACTTTACCGTTAATTTTCACTAAAACTTTCGCTAAACCAATATTATCTTTTACCAACACTCGGAATTGATGTTTTGCACTGTTGTACTGGTTGTTGTTTGCGATACCCTCTATCTTCAACTCAGGTACAATATTATCCAACACAAATTGGAACTGAACCGAAGCATTTGAAGAAGACGCATGACCATCTACGTCAACTGTAGCAACCGAAATAGACCATACTCCATTTTCTTTGAAGGCTCCTTTATTAAAGGTGTATGTATAAGTGTAAGAACCATCGTCTTCTTTTTTCTCATTTACCTGTACTTGACTTGCGTCAACTGTAATTACCTTACCATCTAACGTAAAAGTAAACTTCGTCTTACTTGTATCAAGCTGAGTAGTAGAGTGCTCAGATAATTTCAAATCCTCAGTTAAACGCTGGTAGTAAGAACCGTTCACACCTTTAGATAACCAATCGTAAGTTGAACCGTTTTTGTTTACCGCATAAGTAATAGTTTTCTCAGAAACTTGACCTTTATCATCAGTAACTTGAACTTTAACCGTATAAACCCCATCTTTCTCAGGAAGCTTATCCGCTACGAAAGAACCGTTAACTACTCGACCTTGAAGCTCAGTCGTACCCTCTTGAGAAGATACCGTGGCTTTTACTTCACGTACAGAACCTGAGTTAACATCTACCGTCAATCGGTTTGGATTTTCAGTATAGTTCGCTTGGTTAGATACCCCACCTATATTGATATTACTACTGTTGGTATTTGTATTACCATTTGTATTATTTGTCTCCACAGGTTTTGTTGGAGTAATAATCGTAGCATTTACATTTGAAACATCAGTTGAAGGTACTCCTTGAGGTTTAGTTGAACTTGGTTGTTCTACAAAACTTGGAACAGGAGTTGGTGTAGGTGTAACAGGAGTAACCGTATGTTCAGATACCGTAGGTACTACTGTTGGAGCAACTACTCTAGGTGGTTCAACCTCTGTCTTCGGTACTTCTGCACTAGGCTTCTCAACTGGTTTTATCGTATTATCTACTTTCGGCTTCTCTACACTTGGTTTTTCTGACTCTTCTTTAGGTTTCTCCGCAGGTACAGTCGGAGTTAATGGTTTAACTTCTACTGTTGGAGCTGTAGGAACCTCTACAGAAGGTACACTAGGAACCTCTACAGAAGGTACACTAGGTACCTCAGGAGCAGGTGTAGGCGCAGGATTTACAGGCACTTCAGGAACACTTGGGACACTTGGTACATCAGGTGCTGGAGCTGGCTCAGGCTCAGGAAGTGGAGTAGGTTGTGGCTCCACTGGTTTCACAACTTCTTTTCCTTTCATGTGATAGACCTCAGACACAAACTTACGACCATAAGCAGTAGTTTCACCCTCTGCAATCTTAAAGTCATACTCACCTTCAGGTAGTTCTGAACTGTCAAAGCTATAAGAACCATCTTTTAAGATACCTGTTAAAGTATGCTTACCATCTTCTGTTGTTAAAGTTAAAGTATTTGGTAAAGAGTCCCCAGTTACCGCAGGCGTAATAGATAAACTTAACTTACGGTCAGAACCTTTCGCAACTACCGCATTTGTTGCAGTATCTACAATTTTACCAATTTCTTTTGTAACTTCATTACCCTGTTCATCAATATAAGAAACTGTAATGGTTGAAGATACCGGGTATAACTCACCTCTTGCGCCATTAATCTCACGTACAGAACCGTTTGCTAAGTTTTGGTAAATCTTAACAGTTTTAGGCGAAACACCCTCAGGCACTTTTACAAGAACTGGTTGACGACTACTTGTGTTCAAGGTATAAGTTGTACCTGTTTTCTTGATGATGCCCTCTGTTCCTTCTGATGTAAAATCTAGTGAAGGGTTGCCATTGTTTGTAGTTGGTACTTCTTCTACTGGTTTTGTAGGAGTCTCAGGCTTATTATCCTCTTTAGGTTTTTCAGAACTACCATTTTCCGAAGGTTTAGAAGAATCCTCATCTTCTTTTGGTTTTTCTGTTTCTTCTTCTTTTGTTGGAGTCTCAGGTTTACTATCCTCTACTGGTTTTTCGGAACTCCCCACCTCAGAAGGTTTGTCAGATTCCCCATCTTCTTTTGGTTTTTCTATATTTTCGTTAGCAGAACCACCTGTGTTAGAACCATCTTCTGCAGGTTTGCTCTCTCCACCCTCTTTTGTAGGAGTATCAGGTTTACTATCCTCTTTTGGCTGTTCTGCTTCTCCACTAGTAGAACTACCGTCAGAAGGCTTTTCTTCCGTAGGTTTTTCTGATACCCCTCCTGTTGGAGTACCTTCGCTAGAACCATCTTCTTTCGGTTTACTCGAATTACCTTCAGTTGAAGTTTCTGTATTCATTTCACTTCCCGTAGGTGTACTTTCTTTAGGACTCTCTAAATTTTCTTCTGGTTTTGTAGGAGTCTCAGGCTTACTATCCTCTTTTGGTTTTTCAGAATCACTTGTGTTAGAAGTATCTTCTACAGGTTTGTCCCCGTTTGGTTTTTCAGAAGAGTTTACATCAGAACTTTCGTCATTAGGCTTAGTAGGCACATCTTCTGTTGGAGTTGTTGTAGAACTGTTCTCCAAAGGTTTATCTTCTTTTTGTTTATCCGAATCACTTGTAGGAGCGTTATTTGTACCGTCTCCTTCTACAGAATTTCCCTCTTTTGGTTTTTCTGAGGAACTTTCATTAGAAGCTGAGGATACCGCTGCATCTTCTTTTGACTTATCTGTTAAGTTAGCAGAACCACCCTCTACAGACTGGTCGTCTTTCGGTTTAGTTGATTCATTTTCTGTAATTGGCTGATCTTCTTTTGGTTTTTCTGAACTACTATCAGATGTAGTTGTACTATCAACCTCAGGTTTTTCTTGGTTTTGCTTCTCCGAAACAGTGTTTTCTGAACCATCATTTAACTTAGCAGAACCATCTTCTTTCGGTTTATCAGCAACACCTTCTGTGGCAGGAGTTTCTACAGAATTGTTTTCCGCAAGTTTATTCTCCGTATTAGAAACAGGCTTAACTGGGTCAACAGTGCTTGCAACCGTTTCTGTTGTCGGATTGTTTGTAGATACCGCACCTGTGCTTGGTTGAATTTCTTCTAGTTTTTTAGAAGGCTTATTTGAACTCTCACTAAGCGAATCAGTGGAAGGAACCTCTTTAGGTTTAACCGTCTCAGAAACCGTAGACTCTTTCGGTTCCGACTCTTCTGTTTTCTCTGCAGGTTTTACAGACGTATCTACCTTAGATGACGGTTTTTCAGGTGCAACTTCTTTGTTTGGCTTACTTTCTGTAGCCGAAGTTGTTGTAGACGGTTGAGTAGAACCATCCACTTCCTCAGCTGCATGAGCTACACCACCTACAGCTACACTTGCTAAAGCAGCAACCATAATACTACTTCGCTTCAAGTCTAACCGCAACTTTTTCTTTCGTTTCTGCTCTTTCGACATTGTAATAACCTCAAATTTTCACATCATTTTAAAAAGGTGTTTTAATACACCTTTTTCTTATTATTTTCATTATAGCACAATCTGAACTTTTTGCAAGACTTTTTCATTAAAGTTCAATATTGTGGTATAAAGTCTCTACATGAAAAACTCCCTTTTGCCCATTATCAAGAGATACTGCTGTTCGTACTTGACTAACTACCTCTGTTACACTCTCTACTTCCTCACCTTCTACTAACAAAACTCCAGTAGACTCCGCATCCTCTTGTGTAAAGTCAGGCTCCTCGATTTTTAAGTTTGTAGTGGTAGTTATGTCATTTTTCATCAAATTGTTCAATAAAGAATCAACTTGACTAGAGTCTGTAAATACGTCTTGTGTTAACTTACCCGTAGTTGCTTTTAAAGAACTTGTTTTAGAAGCACCTGCAAACATAGAAAATTGTTCTACTAACTCAGTCGTGTGCTCCGCTCCTATAACTCCTTTGCGAGCTTCAATACGCTCTAGTACACGCTTCTTATCACGACCTTTGTAAGTATCCAAAGTCGCACGAATACCATACTTTGCCGAAACAATCAACAATCCAATGATAGACCCTACAATAAAGAGGATACCCAAAACTGTGAAAATATTCAAATCCATTTTACTAAATCCTCTCTACCTAGCGAACACCATAAGTTGTATTCATCTTATTACGAACTACTTCTACACGCGCTTCTAAATCTATTTTCGCTTTCTGCTGTGCTTCCGTCTTACCTACATAATTACCAAGCAAGGACACTGCTTTATCGTAAACTTTCGACAAATCTTCTAAACTCAATCCATCAGACTTCAAACCACCTGAGTAAGTATCAATAACATCAAACACACCTTGTAAATACATCAATTGTAACTGCTCATCAGAACCCATCTCAGACTCCAACTCAGATAGAGCAACCCAATACTCTTTATACATCCCTTTATCCGAATTATCTGTAATAGAGCTTAAAATACCTTTCTTAAATGTACCTAACTCTAAGTAAATAGACAATAAATGCTCATTTTTCTTAGATACCCCAAACTCTTTCGCTTGCTCAAACCAAGGAACTGATTTTGTTTGACCATTTTGACCATAGTAGAACCAATAAAGTTGCCCTACTTGATAAAGCAAATCCCCTGCTCCTTCCTTACCTTTCAAACTAGGAATATTAGACTGTAAAGCACCTAACAGTTGGAATTCATCTTCACTTGTAAAATGACCACTAGTTCTATAAATCTTCACTAATTCAGAATAAGGTTCTACCTCACTTGGTTGTAATTTAATCGCTTTTAACAATGAATCTATAGACTGAGAAGTTCTACCAGTTACCAAAGCTTGATTGTACTGATCTGTTAAAGACATGTGACTATATAAGATACCGCCACTCAAGAGAACTGAACCTAAGATAAATGTTGCAAACAAGCTATAAATCATAGTTGCTCTACGCTTAATAGAACTTGTGAATCCTTCTGACATCTGATCAATATGCTCTAAGTCATAAAGCATCTCGTCCACACTCTGATAACGGTCACGTGGACTTTTAGCAGTTGATTTCAAAATAATCTTTTCTAAACCAACCGAACGAGAAGAATCATATTGACGAATCGGTAAAATAGGTAAATCTGCTCCATCAGGTAACTTTGTAATAGAAGGACTATTTCTTGTAGCTAAAAAATACAAAGTACGACCTAAAGCAAAAATATCCGAACGCTCATCAAACCAAGCTTCTTTTGCTTGCATCTCAGGAGCTGCAAAACCTTTAGTACCTAAACGCTTCTCCTTAGAATAATCAAAATCCTTGTCAATAGCACGCGAGATACCAAAGTCCATGAGGATAAGATTGCCTTCATTTCCCAACATAACGTTGTGTGGTTTCATATCACGGTAAATAATCTTAGGATTATGATTGTGCAGATACCGCAAGGTCTTACACAAAGAAATACCCCACTGTATAATATAATTCTCGGCAATGTAATCAGTTTTCCCAATCACTTCTCGTAGAGAATAACCTTCTACATAGTCCATAATAATTAAGAGCGAGTGAGAATCCGCCATAAACTTAATAATACGAGGAATCGAAGGATGATTCAAGGTTTTTAATAAGTTAATCTCTGCAATAACTGCTTTTGCGTGCTCTTTACCTGCATCTGTGTTTCTTACAGGAACTTCCTTTAAAGCTAAAAGTCGATTTAACTCTAAGTCTCTAACTAAATATACTGTCGAGGTTCCACCTTGACCTATCTTCTGAATAATCTCCCAAGAACCGTCAATAATGTCTCCTGCTTTTAAATATGTTCTAACTGCCAATGAAAACCACCTTACTTACTCATTATCTATTTGCTAAAAAATAACCAATAGAGTCCGTTATAAACTGCCAAATACTTCCTGCGGTTTCATACATCAAACCAGATACCCCTAGGACACCAAAAATACTGAACGCTGCTGCCCAAATAAGAGTATCCCCTAAACCAAACCGCTTCGTTTTGAGTTTCTTATTTTCTTCTTTGTCCGCAAACCACATACCACTAGAACCTGTACGGTTTTGCTCAATCGCAATCTTGTTAAAGGTTACTGTACGCATAGCAGGACTGTCTAAATAAACAAACCAAGAATCGAAAACATAAGCAAACATCAGAATAGCCGGGTAAATTAAAGCTAACATTGCAAGAATCATAACTACTAACCGAGAACCTTTAATAGTTCGTCTTTGCAAACTAATATCATGTTCTTCTTTCCACTTAGCAATGCTAACAGCTTCTTCTTTTTCTAGTTTCTTAATCTTATCAATCTTCTTTTGGAAACCTTGGTCTTCTGCCCCAAAGTCCCGATCTTTCGGCATATTTGGAATGTTTTCTTCAGACCAGTTCTTTAAGGTTCCTGAAGCAGAACCTCTACCACCTTTGCCACCTTTACCGCTAGGACTACCTCCTCCAGATACCGTACCATAGTTATCTTTCAGCTTCTCATAAATTTCGCGAGCCATCTTTGCACGTTTATCTAAAGTATCAGCAGCAGGGCGCTCAAATGCAGCTACAAAGTCATGTGTAGCTGCTTCAACATTATCTGCCTTCTTAAACTCCTCATAACTATGATATGTTTGATTTAAACTCGTTCTACCCCAAACACCATGAATATAACTAGACCAAAAAGAAGAACCAAAGTCTGAATTTCCTTGCATTTCTTGATCCATATACTCAATAGAAGCTGCACCTGCTTGTTCTGGGTCGGAAATATCATAGCCTTTTTCCTTTACCCAGTTTTCATACTGAGTTCTACGAGGACTACCTGAAGTATTCGTCCACTGAAAAAGACCTAAACCGCGACTTGAAACATTTCCTTGCTCTTCTAAAGTCGCATCAAAAGCAGACTCTTCATTGGCATTCCCCATAAGACCTGCAAAAGCTTCTGCTGTGATACCTAACTCCCTTGCCTTCTTCGCAGCAGCGTTAATCGTTTTCCAACCACTCTCCGAAATCTCACTAGCACTATTATACCCTGCTCTAACACTAAATAAAGGCAACACCAAAGGTAATAAGAATAAACTTAGTACAAGATACCCTTTTAGTTTTTTCTTTAAATTTGAACCCATAGAATACCTACCTCCGTTTTAATCGGTGTGTAAGTCGCTAAGTCCTCTTTATCTTTACCCTCAATAGTTGACTTCTCTGAAGAACCAACTTCTCCTCCTGACTCTGCTACGACACGATAACCACTACCACTAGAAATTACAAACAACCTTGATGCAACATTATATAAGGCAAACGAACCTACTACAGACTCTCCTGAACCTAATTGTAAGAGCTTAGTATCAAAATCGACTTCTTTGTTTAAAGCAAACTCCACACTAGGTGTATCGTCTAATAAACTACTTGTGCGCAAACCAATTGTAAAATAACCACCTGCACCTTTTATTAGTTGCTGAACTCCTTCAAAACCAATGGGTTTAGCTTCTTTAGACCAAGTAGCTACTACATCGCCTTTCTTATTTAGCAAGACTTTTTGAGTATCTGTTCCATAAGCAAATAAACCATTTGAAGTAGATACCGCTGAACCGCTACTTAAATCCCAACCAACTTTCTCAGCAAACACCAAAGCAGTCTGTCGAACTTTACTACTTACATTTATAGAATCCTTACCAAAAGTGATTTTAGACTCTGCTAAACCTTTTTTCCAAAATTGCCACCACTGTTTATCCGTCTTAGGTAATAAAAACCCTACAGACTTACTTTCTGCTAACCGCTTCTCCCCTACACGTTCAAAAGCTAAATGACTATCTGCTTGTTCTCTTGCTTGATCATCAGGTAAACTAGCATCTTGATCTAAAGCAACCCACGAAATAGGTTTCAAAACCCCACCTTTACCCAAAGAACTTTTTTCGTACAAGGGTTTAACCCCTTTTGTGTATAACTCTTTATCTAAATTTTTTACACTTGGTAAACTTAAAATAGAGTTCATAGAACCTACAAAATCAGACTGATTACTATACTTCCACTTAAATAATAAAGCAATAGCTTCGTCTTGACTACCCGTTTCTAAAAAGCGAGATGCTAACTCGGAGTCACTAGAAATAACCTCACTCACAAAGGAAGATACCGAGAACTTGTCTTTTTCAACCCCAAAATGAGTCTCACGTAACCATAAAGCCATCAAAATACTTGGTAATAAACCATTTTTTTCGGCAATAGACACGATTTCAGCTTTCTCACTATCTACTGTAGAACCCACTATACTAACACTTGTTTTAGGCTTACTACCTTCTAAATCCTCAGCACCTACAGACAATACAGGAGTGACAGAACCTAAAAGAACACTACTCAAACTCAATAAAACTAACTTTTTTGACTTCATTTTCTTAGTTTCCTTTCCCTACTGTAAATTTAGGATGCACAAAATAATTGTAACCATGAACAGGTTGCTCAATTTTATGATACCCTCTGTTTTCTACATCTGCAAGCTGTTTTTCTTTGAAGATTTTAGTAGCTAATAATTCCAACTTCACAGAACCTTTATACCCAACCCCTACAAAACCTTTAGTGGTTGAATAAGTTAACTCATAATTAGGCGATTGAAAAGTTACCAAAGATTCCCCATCTTCCATAGAACCAACTGCTTTGACTACAGTAAAGTCTTCTCCTAAGGAACGCAAAGCTACTTCCGCCTCTGCTAAAGTATACTGCTTCTCTAAACGACTTAATTGATACTCTTTAGTGTACAAAAAGTCAATTGTTGATGCATTATCTTCAATAGTCGAAATACTTGGTAATTGGTCAAAAGAAGTGCTACTATCTGAGATACCCTGTGCAATCTGTTGTTGCCTTGGATTTACAGAAGCTTTATCTCTCTCTTCTTTAGTTGGACTAAAATAAGCTACTAATAAGACAAATAAGATAAAAAATACACCGAAAAAGCCTACTAAGGCAATAATTGCACCCTTTGGAATATGTCTTTTAGGTTCAAAATCAAATGAATCCACCCTAAACTCCTCACTTTCTTAGTTTCTTTTACAGAAAAAGAGGATTAATCCTCTTTAGCATTTCTTTTATTGTACCACGGAACCAACCTATTTTGCAACATTGATAAAACTTTAATTTTCACCGTAACGATTAAAACGCAATTTGTAATTATCGAAACTTACTGTAGTAGCTTCTCCTAAAGGTAACCCTTCAAGCACACGTTGTAAACCAGATACCCTTGAGTCCAACAAGTCAATTACATGGACAAGGTAGGCATAAATCGTCTTCGGACGTTCCCCAAACTCTCCATGATGCTCTAAGATTATTGCTTGCAATTCTCTATAGAACATTTCACCATAAGTTGAAATAATGGAGTCCTTATATTTCGAAATAACTTCAATACCTAAATAAGTATGAGGTACAATCGAAATATCTGTGTAAGCACCGTCTTTTAATTCCAACATTTTACCAAAGTCGTGAACGATTAAACCTAAAAGCACCAAATCTCGTTCTTCCGGACTCATTGTAGACAAGGCTTCATATTCTTTCATAGCAACTTCTGCATAAGACAAAATCTTGCGAATATGGTTCAATAAACCACCGACTTTGCCGTCATGATACCCCCCATACTGTGCAGCCATTGCAATAGCTAAGTCATGACCTTGACCTAACATCATTTCTTTTGCTAAAGCAACCCCTTTTGGTGTCATTAAACGAGAAATGATAGAACCAATTTCTTTGGCATTCTTGTTAGGATCAATAGCTTCCATAAAGTCTGAAATTTCAAAGTCATTTGAAAGACTCATAATACCGTCTAATTTAGCCGATAACAAACCATTATAATCTTGCATCGTAACTAAGCCATCAGTTACAAAAATAGTAGATACCCCTGACTCTTTAAATTGAGACACAATTAAATTATCAAAGCAAACAAAACGAGTAGAAGCCCCACCCTTTACAATAATCGAACCAGATAACATATCTGAATTATTTTTAGTCTGAGTGACTGTAATACCTTGTAAAAGGAAAGACCCTTGTTTTCTACCTAAACTGCTAATATCTAAAACTGTCATCTAAACTACTTCACTTTCTCTTAATCTTTATAGAAGATTGCCGAAATATTGTCTTTCTGACCTTCACCAATCATCATTTTTGCCATAGGCTCTAGCTGACCCTCTTTTAACCAAATCAATGAACTCTTCTGAGCAGTTAACATCTCTGAGAATCCATCAGAAGTTAATAGCAAACCTACACCAGAACCTAATGAAATCTCAGGAGACATTTGCAAACTAAATCCTTTAGCAACACCAACCGCCTTAGTAATCATATGACGCTTTGGATGAGTTTTTGCTTCCACATCCGTCATCAAACCTTTTCGAATTTGACCCGCCACCCAAGAGTCATCTTGAGTTACTAAATTTAACTGATGCTCTGAAACCTCATATAAACGAGAGTCCCCAATTTGAACATAGCAATACTGAGAACCTTGAACAATAGCCACAGTCGCAGTTGTTGCACAAATCTTCTTGTCTTTATACTCATTACACAACTGTAAGTGCGCTCTACGAATACCATTAGATACCGCTACCTGTACGGTACTCAACCAAGTCTCATCATTTTCTAAACCAACAATCGAACCAACCGCTGTCTTAATAGCTTGTAAGGTCAGGGAAGAAGCATATTTTCCACGCACTCCTCCACCCATACCATCACAAACTGCAAGGACATAAATAGGCTCAGAAACAAGGTCAGAATCTAATTTAAAACAACCTATAGTGTCTTCATTATGCTCACGATACCCTTTGACCCTTGAAGTACCGTTATAACCACCTCTATCAGAATAGAACTCTAAACGTAAACTCAAAACTTTAAACTCCTTTCACTTCAAAGGAAACTTCTTCTTTTCCTATCTTCAAACTATCTCCAGTAGTAATTTTTGCAGGAGAACCTTTACGCAGCTTAATAGGATTCACACTTCCGTTGTTCAAATAAGTTCCATTTGTCGAATCAGCGTCTTCTACATAAAACATAGACTCTGCTTCTTCATAGTACACTCTGAAATGTGTACCTGACATATACTTATTGTCTCCTAACTTCATTGCACGCTCTGCCGTAGCACTAATAACTTTCGGATTTTTACCAAAAACCCAAGTGTCATAACCTGAACGGCTGTCTAACTCAATAGTCTCACCACTCAGACGTTTTAGATACCCTACATAATGTGTAGGAGTAGGTTCATCATCTTCTACTAAGAAAGTGGTATGTTCATCCTCACCCTCAGAACCAGAATCAACTTCCAAAAATCCTGTACGTTCCATCATTTCAGTATCTAAGCTAGTTAAATCTAATTGAACACCCCCAATAACCTCTACGACTTTCTCTGCTTCTTCTTTTTCTAATGGACTAGAAACACCTTCTAAAATAGCTTGTAACTGAGAAGACTTATACTCCTCTAAGTGCTGTTTTCTAAAGTCGAAAGCTTCCCGCGCTAAGTTGAATATAAATTCTTCTTTGCTGAACTCACCCTTTTCTGCTCTCTCCACAAAAGAACGCAAACGAGAAATGCCTTCTTGATCTCTAGCCTGAAATGGTTTTGCATTTTTTATCAAAGAACTGACGAAAGAATAAATTCCAGTACCCTCAACAGACTTTTGGTCTAACGGATAAATCAAAAAATAAACACGACCTTGAACATCTAAGAAAATCTGATCTGCAGACCAATCAAGTAACACAGGATGAGCTTGATTTGTACGAACTAAATACAATAAAGATTCATAAAAGTTAGCTAGTAACAAATAAAATTCCTCAATCGTAATCGTAGAACCTAAACGAACCCTAAAAGAAATTAAGTTACTTAAATCATAACGAAAAGCTTTCTTTCCTTCATTGTATTGCATAGGAACACAACTCAAGAACCCACTCGAACTTAATACTTGATATAACTGAGTATCTACTTTTTCTTTTTTATCTAATTCCAACACTAAATAATGTTGATTATCTTTAGAATTATATTTTAAAACACCCAAATTAGCTTCAACCTTACCTTTCTTGTCCTATCTGAATATAAGGGATACCCTCCGTTACCTTAGACACCAATAGAATATACTGCTGAGAATCAGATAAACCCATAGACTTCAACTTCTCTAACACATCTGTCATATTTAACGTTCTACCCCTTAAATCAAAAACACGCACACTACGAGAAGTTAGTCTTGTTTTTATATCATCTCCCAACTTATCCGCTGGTGTAATTTCTTCATTTTCAACCTGCAATTGTAAGACAGGAAACGTAAGCATATCTTCTAAGACCGCTTGTTGAATAGAGGTTAATACTAAACCAAACCCCAAATCAGGTTTTGACAACTCTACCGTAGAGCCGACTAATTCATCTAAAACACTATATAAGACTTCTCTATCAAACTCACAAGTACGAGGATAAACTAAACTAGAAGCTGTAGTTAAAACAAAAGGATAAGACTGCCAAGCCTTTAAATTTTCAATCACTTCTGCTTCTGTATAAGGAAACTCTTCAAAAGGTTTATGTTTACACGAACGTAAAATCCACTTACCATCTACTTTCGCAAATTGAAAGAGAGCTAACTCAGGAGTATAATCACCAAAAGTTACAGGGCTTAAAGCACCTGTTACATGAATGATTTCACCCAAAGATTGAGTCTTCGGAACACTTACATAGATAAAACCTTCTGCTGCAAACTCCCCCACACCCCTTTTAGTACCTAGCAAACAACGAGCTTGAACAATTTTTACATTGGAAGATACCACAACCTCTGGTCGAATAAAACGACCAAACTCCACTTCACTTACTAAATACACAGAAAGAGTGAGCGCAGGTATGCGCCCCTCTTTTGCAACTTCATTTAACAAATCATACTGTTTCATGATCACCGTCCAAATATGATAAGGTTACAAGAACATTCCAATAAACACCTTTATCCACAGAAACCAAGTAAGATACCACGTCTAATTCTTTCACACTTTTTTTCTCTGCAAAACGCTTTTCAACAGTAATGTATAAGCCATTGTTTTCTCCTAAATAAGTATGAAAAATAGCTCGAAACTCAGAAGAAATCGCACTTGCATCATCACAAGTTAAACCTACTGTCTGAACTTCTCCCTCAGCTTCTAAAGTAACTGTGACTAAATACTTAGAACCTCCCTCAGAAAAATCAACTGCTCTTGCAATTAGCTCTCTCTGACTGTTCTCAAATGCTTGACTGTCTCTTACTAACGATTTGAACTGCTCTTTCAACTTACTCGTATACGGAAACTTTACTGCTAACTCACTCATGAACACACCTACCCATCTCACAATACTGCCAATATTTTCTGACCGCTAAAGACTCGGTCTTTATCTAAATAAAATCTTTGCTCTAAATTTCTTGTTAATTGATACAAATGGCGCAACTTTTCTTTTTTGAAGTAACCTACAACCTTTTCTACAGGAGCCTTTTCAGGGTCAACTGCAAGTACCAAAGTCATACAAACTTCTAACTCTTTCTCCCCACTCTCTGCCTCAGATACAAAATCAGAAACTTCCTTCTTTTTCTGCACACTAACCGAAACCAAAGACTTAATTGCATCCATCGTAACACTAGATATCTGAGACTCAGGAGTCAAACGAACTTCATAAATTGGATATTGTTTCTCCAACTCAAAAGACATACGAGCCAACTCTTTTTCCTGATGTTGTAATTCCCCTACAACCTCTTCATTGGTTTTTATATCCTCTTGCTCACCTGTTGATACCCCAACTTCCAACTCTTCTAAAATATTTAAATCCATTATTTTCTTCTCTCATCTTTTCTATTTCTCTTTATTATAGCACTATTTAACAAGAATTGCAACAAGTTAGCAAAACTTTATGACCGTTTCCAAGAGTCATTCTAACGAGCCGTAAAAAGCTCTCTATCGAGATTAAAAAAGAGGTGGTATATTTTTACCACCTACAATCTAAAATCGATTAGAAGCAAAACTGGAAGCTCCTAGACCCATTTAAACAACAAACTGTCTTGCAATGCGAACAACCTCAGTTAACAAGGCTTGAGACAACCCTACTTTAGGCAGCTTGATAAATTTATCCTCAAGAGGTTGGTATAAAATAATCTCAACCATGTTCTCTTCACTACCTAACGGAGAAACTAAAGCACCTAACTCTCGATATAAAAACTCACTATACTGAACATACAGAATAGAACCATCTGAGGAAAGCTTAGAACCAAAATCTAATAAGTGCTCTTTCAATAACTGAACCTGACGTTCTCTTTGTTTCTTACGCTCATCTTCTTCTGTTGATACCGCTTGTGTATTTTCTTTCTGCCTCTCTTGTATGTTAGTCAAGTCAGACAAATCTCTATACTCTTCAATAACAGACTTATCAAACCCTTGGCGCAAAGACCAAAGTAAACCTAAACGTTTATGAATGTGTAAATCTGGTAAATGAGTATAGATAAAGTTCTTTCTCTCAGTTTTATCCAACTTTTCAAAACCATCAGGAAACCCTAAGATACCTTTAGCTTTTTGCCAACTATCTGAAGATGAAGTTAACTCACCTAGTAGATACTTATTTAACTCCAAAGCATAGTTTACTGGAAATACTCGATCTTGTTCACTTGTCGTTTCCTCAAACTCAGTAGAACGCAATTTATTTTCCACATCTTCTGCGTTGTACTCATGAATTCGATTTTCCGCCCAAATCATGAAATCGTCTATATTTCCGTCCCAATTATAAGCATCTAAGTTCCATTCCATCAATTCTTGAAGACCGACTTGCCACTCTGTTTTCTTTGCAGTGTACCATGAATGACCCACACCGAAACCTAAGTCCAATGGACAACCACCTTCAATTTCAACCATAAGGTTCTTACGAATCAAACCTAAAACTACATGGGGATGAATAGAGTTATGAACCTCAATTGTTGCTTCATCATGAATAAAACCAGTCAGCAAAATTTTGCCCAGATACCCTTGTTCTTTCAAATCCGAGAACAAGTCCACCATTCCTTTTTTGTAAATATCCGCTGCAGATCCTTGGATTGGGTGGTTTAGAGCATACCGTCTAATTTGGTTTTTCGAAATCCTATCCTTATTGTAGAAACGCTTACTGCCAAAGATAGTTGTAGAATATCCTTTACTTAAAGCCGTGCGAACGTTGTTGTCAAACCAACCCTCTACCGAACGTTGGAAAGAGAAAAACTCTTCACGCTTCTTAGCAGCCTTTTTCGCATTCTCTCTTGAGCGAGAACCAAAGAGGACTTCACCTAGAGACATGTCGGACATTCCGAAGTTGATACCAAATACCAACCCTTTCGACATTTTACGCAATTTATCAGTTACCTGCTCTTGCAACAAACCGTTCAAACGAGCAGATTGGAAACGGTGGTAGTCATTGCGCCAGTCTTTAAACATCTCAATCAAAGACTTTTCTTTTGACATAATGGCGATTACTCGATTTTCCTTAGAAGCATAATCTGTATCCACCATATAATAGCCTTTGCGAGCTGTCATCTCTTTTTTAATCGTGTCATCGAACCCTTGAATATTCGGTTTCTTCGTAGACAAACGACCTGTAACCTTGAACATGTCTAATTCAGGAAAACAGAACCCTTCAATGAAGTTAGTTTCAACCTTATCTAAGAAAGTTGTAAACAAACGGTTTGTATCCCTTGGAGAAGCCAAACACGCTACAAAAGGATGTAAAGGAGCAGATTCTTCAGGTACGACTAAGATACCACTACCTCTCTCCACAATCAAAGTTGTTCGATAACCAAATTGATTACCATACAAATATTTTGCTAAAATTCGCAAAGTTTCATCATCGGTAGAAATCCACTTATCCCAATTCTTTTCACTTAAAACCCACAAAACATGAGCTAACCCTCTTGCTAACTTCTTCAAACTCTTATCCTGAAAAAGATTAGCAAAAGAATCACTCGATACTGGTTGACCTAACCATGATTGTAACAAAGACTTCCCTTTAGCAATAAAATCCTCAAAACTCTCTGTAAAAGGTTCTTTATCTACTTTTGTACCTTGCAATAAAGCCTTGACGGCATTTTTCCCCATACTAGGGTTTCCTGTTTTCTTATCGGTTTGTAAAGGATACCCTAGATAATCATAGGCAAATGTAGTATTCTTAGGTGAGTTTACTGAATAACCAGTTGGAGCTACTACTACATTTGGAAAATCTTCTATCGAATATTTCCACACACGCTCTTCTTTTGGTAAATCTCCATCTAACTCTTTAATCTTTGCAATCGCTTTTGATTGGAAAGCCAAAGGCTCTCCACCTAAGTGTTTTGGAATCTCCACTGCCAAAAATTCTAACAAGTCACGATACTGCGATACCAACTGCTTACCATAGTGCAATCGAAGTTGAGGAACAGACTCTAAATTCAAGTGCATACCATAAAACTCAGAATAGGCAGCTACACAAGTAAATCGACTATCATTGTGGATGGCTTGCATCATATCAAAACCAGACTTACCTAATATATCATTCTCTAATAAATAAAGAGCAACACACAAGGTATTATCCGCATCGGGGCAAGCATAAAAAGCTACTACTTCTTCTTCCAAATCATCAAAAGTTCCACCACATTCGTTATAAGCACCACACTTCGCTAAATCATCTAACTCAGCAGCTTCTCTATGTAAAAAGCGGTCAGTAACTGCCTTCAAACCATATTCATCACCATTTTTAGCCGTATACGTCTTTCGAATAGCAACCATTGTATCTAACCAACAGTCATAAATTAACCCATGTCTAAACCCAACTTTCCAGTCGAACATGTTATTATGAGCTACAATACGCTTATCTTTCATGAACGGTTGGAGATACCGCTCTACAAATAGCTCTGGGTCTCCACTACACACATTTTCAAAACGCTTATGCGCCAACGGAAAGTAATAAGAAGTCCCTGCTTTTGCAGATAAAACCACCCCTACAATCTTAGAACCGTGACCGTAGAACCCTCTAAAATTAAAATCCAAACCGTCCGTTTCCGTATCGAATGCAGCTAACTTAGTTACTTTATAGTCTCTCTCTAACTGTTCAAAGACTGCATCAATTTCATGAGGTTTTACAACCTTGTATTGTCCGCTATCTACTTTACGGCGAACCCACTCAAAGTCTCTAGGTTGTCTCTGCTCCACCTTAGCGTTGCGATTTTCAACCTCAATAACCTCTGTCATTGTCTTATAAAAAGGATAAAAAGACTTATCATTTAAACCTTTTAAGTCTGTTACAACCTCAATCTTAGGTAAACCCAGTAGTTGTCTACGGAGATTATTGGATACCTCTGTTTTATAAGCAGTACCAATAGAGTCCATACGAATAACATCAGAACCCAAAACTAATGCACGCTCTTTATTATCCATGAAATCCAAAGACTCATCTTCTACAAAGGCAAAATTCAAGGATACCGCTCTACCTTCTTCCTGAGTTGCAAAACGAAGTTTTTGAATTAAACCATATTTTCGCTCTACTACTCCTTTTCCAAAAGGCACTTCAAACTCTACCCGATCTTCGATATCATCCAATTGAGATAGAGAAAGAGCTAACACACTTTGTGTAGACTTAGATTCATTTTTCAAAAACTTAGCATAACTATAAACCGCATAGAGATAAGCAAATAAAGCAAAAGAACCGTGTTTTTGAAATGACTTAGGTAACGCTAAGTCAACCCCTGCACTATCAAAGTGAGTCTTCGGCTTCATTAAACGTTCTACCGTAAAGGAAGCTCTTGAAAAATTAGCAGTACGATAAGTTCTACCTAAACTCTCTGCTTGATTTTGTGTTAAAAATTGAGCAGAGTCCCCATCTTTTGCTACTAAACGAATTAAACCCCCATGAGTTAAGTCTGATAAATAAGCTTTAAACCTATACTCCGAACCTTTATACTGAAATTGAATATCTGATGTTAACACACAAATCCCCTTTCTAGTCTAACCATCTAAACAACAAAAACTTACAAATGACTGTCTTCTTCATCAAACCAAGATACCGCACTTGTTCGCTCTTGCACCTCTGTTACATATTTTTCTTTATTGTACCTATCTGCAATCAAAAACCCTGTTTCTTTATTATAAACAACCTCTACCGAAACTGGAAGACGATTAAAAGTCTTCAGTAACTCTACCAATTCTTCCTCATAAATGGAGTTACAATGGCGTTCATTCAAATATCGAGCGACAACCTTACGACCAACTTCTAAATTTAAAACAGAATCTGTTGTGTAAGGATGAGTTACTGTATCTAAATACTTTAATACTGACTTCAAAGCCTTAGCAGTGAACTCAATAAGAGCATCCGTATTCAAATCCCTTGGAACCCTTACAGTTTCTCTTTCAATCAAACGACCCTCAGCATAAAATACACGAGTCATAAAACCATTACTTTGACCTACACTTACTTGTAACACTTAACTTACCTGCACTTTCTTTCCACAAGATACCGCTTCAAAGTATAACAATTCTTTGAAGTAGGAACTATAAATAGGGAAATCACCCCTGTCTTCTTTAAACTCTAAATACATATAAGAACCAATAACACCAATAAAACGACAAGAATATCGTTTTACAAAATAACTAGCTAAAGACTCCAAAATCAACGATTCTAAGTTACCACCTAAAACAAAACCTTTAAAGGGAATATGGTAAACCTCCTGAGAACCTAACCGAACTTTAAACCAATTCGTTAAACCCTCACCAAAATAAGCATCAAATAAATAATCCACATACGATTGGATATTTACTTTATAAATACAATAAGGACGAATACTGTTGATAACTAAGACATTTCCATCTAACTTAGATACCACTGGTGTTTTCTCATAACAAAGGTGGGAGTCAACCAAAAAATTCTCAACCCCCAAAAATAAAGCACTCAAAATTAGCAAAATCTGCTCATGTTGTAAATAATAAGCTAACCAAGAAGATACTCTCTTTTGCACCTCTTTTTGAGGTAACCCTACACTACCTGCTAATAGAACCATTATCTGAGACCACCATGTGCGATACCGAAATGGTAAAACCTCTCCTTTTTCTAAATGGCTCGACTCTTCAAAACCCTTTTCTACTAAAAAACGCAGAATAGGTACTGCTTTTATTAACTGTAAAACTTCTTTATCTGCTTCAAAATCTTTTAAGGTTACACTCTTCAAAGATTCTAACCAGTTACTCCAAAAGGACTCAACTCCTTTTGTAACTTCTACGGAATCCCCTTGATAAGATACTGAAGTCAAAGTCTCATAATCATCTACTAAAACCTCAGTTGCTACCACTTGTGCAGTAGTAGCTAGCCGTTTAATATATGACTCTAAAGTAACTAAATCAATCTCTCGTAACTGAATTAAACGATCTACTACTAAATCCTGAAAATCTTCTAAAGAACCTCTAAAACCACTGTTTCGAGCTAAAGGATACCACTGCTTCGCAATAGGATAAGCAACAACTAAAGCCAAAACCTTATCTACTTGATAGGAGCGTAAAAAAGGGTTTAAAATAATATCCTCTTGTCTCAAAGCACTCGACCCCCCACCAACTTCAAGTCACCTTCTCCATATAAAAAGTCTTTGAACTCATCATAATGCAACAACTCAGCTAAAGTATCTACAAAAACCTTATCGTTTTCCTCAGATAAAATATCTACCAAATACTCCTGAGACTCCACTTCTCCTGCTAATACACTTCTCAAAAGATACCTCAAGTTAACTCCATAAACAGCTTGTAAATACTTAGAAACCCTTTTGTACTCTTCAATTTGTTCTTTCAACTCTTCTTGGAAGTCAAAGGCTTCTATAGACTGTTTATTCAAAAACACTTCCCAACGATGCGCAGACTCAGGTACCAAACGAGAATCAGAATCAAAACTATCTTCATCTACTACACCATACGGCAAACGACTTGTACCATCCTCACGAACCCCTAAACTATACTCACCATTGCGAATTTTCTCAAATTTAGCGAGAACTTCTTTACGATAAAACACATCCCAACCATGATAAGCAAACGACTTTGTAGACATACCACTCCACTCTTTATCCAACTTCTCTGTGACTAAAGTATATAGAGAACTTTTTACATGAGGTAAGTTTATGGTTTTAGGTAAGTGAACTCCTACAAGCTCTAAACTATGATTGGTTAAGCGAGTATGCATACTTTCCATAAAACAACCTGTCAAAAACATAAGACTACCTCACAGTAGGATAATTACATTGTTCAATAGGTAATATTTTACAAGCATTTTCGCACAATTTTACTTGAGTCGCTTTATGCACATGACTATCATAAACCCACTCAAGTTTATAAGTTTTTACAAAACTTGGAGCAAAGATACCGCAATGATTTTGACCTTTCATTTTGAAAACATAATTACCTATCAATCGTATATTATCACTAAATCCTTGTTGTTTTAAGAACTCTGTTAAATAATGAACATCAGTATAAGTTAAAGAAAGGTCTAAAATATAATAAAACTCAGGTACAAACTCTTGCTTTAAAAGCCAAGATTTAACCCCTTCTATATCCAAACCTTGCAAGTTACAAGCAACAAAAATAGGTACAGGAAATTCTTTTAAAGATACTGTTCGCAATTCTTCAAAAGATACCCCAAATCCTAAAACAGAAGAATTAATTGCAAATTCAGGTTTATTTTCTTCAACCTTACCTGTAGGTAAAGAAAATAAACTTACTCTAGTCTCTACTACTTTTTTTACCTGCTCTTCTAAAGGTTTTAACCAATCTATAAAAATGGAAGCTTGGTCTGATACTAAAAACTGCCAAACTGCAGTCTTACTTACATCTAACTGTAACCCCTTATCAGACCTATAATCTGCTAAAGATACCGCTTTTACTCTCATACATTTCTCCTATTTTTCAATACTACTTGCTCTGCTACGCTATGAACAAATTTAATAATATCTAACTCAGAAGTCCAACGAGAACTGCTTACCAAAGACATATAATTGACGATTTGAACCATCGATAAAGCATCAATAGCTTCTAAAGAACGAGTATACTTACCAATATGGTAATTTCCATAAGCACTCATGTCAGGAATGTTTCCAATTTCCGGGAAAACTTTACCCTCTACAATCAATTCCTTCAACAATAAAATAGCCTTATAAGAATCCAACAACCCCTTTTGCACACTAGCAAAACTCTTTTGCTGACACAACTCTAATAATTGCTGCACTTGTTTTGACTTAAATTGCTTTAAACCTTTTACCGTCTTTGTCGTAGAAGTCAAGAGACTTAAAGCAATCTTCTCTACTTGTAAAGAACCTACCCCTGCTAACTGAACTAAGGTTGCTCTATCTTTTATAGGAACCCCTTCTTTCAAGGTTGCTAAAATCGTGAAAACTGCATCTACATCACGTAGATACCGCTTGCTCACTACTCGGTATATATCCTCAGACAAGACACTTGCATTTGCTACTTTTAATGTAGCTTCATACAAGTAATTAAATTCACTAGCTGTTAAATAAGTTCCAAATAAACTCTCTGGGGTGTAGTTTGAAAAATGAGAGCCTTGCTTAAACTCTTGAAATAAGGCATAATTTGAAAATCCAATTACAAACCGAGTAAACCGACTTATTTTAGGCAACAATAAAGCAACCTCTTTAGATACAGACTGCTTTTGATCCTCTATAATAACTAAACGATAAGGAGAATATAAAGGTACTACACGTAAAGAATCACCTATTTTAAGTAAGTCATTCAAATCAGACAACCGCAAGATAGCTTGATTATTTACATAAAACTTCTTACGAGCTAAGTTTGATACCAAGGCAAAGTACCTAGAACTCTTACCGTAAACAAAAAGTGCTCCAAATATAGTGTCTGAACTTAGCATATTATCTATATGTAAAACCACCCAAACTCCTCCTTTTCATTTTTTTATTATAACACAAAACCCCCTAAATAGCAAGTTTAGAGGGTCTTTTATCATATTTCAAATTGTAAATTTTCTAAAAGAGTTAACACCAAAGGTTTTAAAGAACGTTGTTTCTCTAAATAAACTTGTACTTTACTTTCAGAAATCCCATCAAGCTCTTTTACTTGATGAAACCCTAAGTCTACCAAAGAAGATAACTCATCTACAACCTTACGAGAACGCAAACCATCTAAGTAAAACTCTCTTAAAGACTTTAAGACCTCTTTAAACAAAGGATTTACTAAGTCAGAAGATACCGCTTTTCTGAGTTCTTCTTGATAAAAGCGAGGAAAACCACTCCACTTAGAGAAATCTTCTAACAAAACTTCCCTTGAAGACTTATCCTTATTTTCACAAATAGCTTGATAAACCTCTTCTTTTGTTAAGAAGAAGAAAGGATTTCGTAAATATTCAGTAGTTCCCCCAAAAGAATACTTAGTTGAAAAAGCATATAATTCTCTTGTAACAAAAGTTAAAATAACAAGATTAAGATAAACCTTTTCAAAATAAGAGTTTTTCAACGGTACTCTACTTTGAGATACAACAAAGTTTAAAGGCAAATCCCTTAAAAACTTCAAAGCAAACAAAACGGTTAAATCTGCAAAATTCTCTTCCGTTATAGGACGACACCTACTAGCGTCAACCCCTTGTAGATAAGCAGTTGTCATCTGATTTTTTGTTAAGCTCAAATAAGATAAACTAGATAAAAAGACAACCCCTAACTCACTTTCAGGTGTAGTAACAACCTCCTCAGATACCACTTGTCCTTTGGCATTTAATAAAGGTATATACTTACGAGAAAAACGATGTCCATTTAACACTTTTTTTACTAACTGTGTATAGGGTTTAGTCATATTAAAAGGAATTTTACCTACACAGTTCTCAGCAGTTTTGTATAAATCCAACAGAACTGTTGTATGTCTTGCGTTACTTTGAGTAGACCATCTTGTTGTACATAAGTAGTTTGACACTACACTCGAACTACCATTAAAGTCACTTAATGGACTTAAGAACCCACACTTATAAGCATAACGCTCTACTAAACCTTTTCTTACAGGCAAAGTACGAACACCTACCAATAAAGAAATAGGAACCATCCAAACTAGTTCAGTTTGGTTTAATTGATAAAAAGAAATAAGATGGTTTACTTGCCATATAAACTGAGTATATAAATCCGAAATGTAACCTTTATCCTTTACGAAACTTAAATGACAAGCAACCTCAGTTCTTAAACCTTTAGTCGAATAAGGAGGATTCATCAAAATAATTAACTTCTGATTTTGCTCCAAAACTTCTTGCAACCCTTGAGGTAGCTGACTTTTGAAAGAAGACGAGAAAACGGAATCTATTGAACCTAAAAAATCCATCTGAAATACAGATACCGCTAAATCAGGACGGTCTTCCTTAAACCTATGTTTAGTCAACTGAACGTCTCCCTCATGTAACGTAGAAAGATATAAATGCTTGCACTTTGGAAAGTCGATCACTAAATTCCCTGTACCACAAGAAGCATCCCATACAACATAATCCTCTAAATCAGGGATATCTGAAACTAACTCATGCGCTTTTTTCGCCCATACCAAAGGAGTATAAAAAGAACCTTCTAACTCACGCTCTTTTTTTGTCATTCCTAAATCTTTTATAGACTCAACAGAATCTAGTAAATCTAGTAAACCTAATGAACGTAATAAAGGTTGCTCCGACTCAAGAAACAAAGATTGCTCTTCTGTGATACCCTCGCTATCTTTTAAGCAAACACTTAAAGACTTATTACCGTTTACTCTAGTTTCAAAAAAGGAAGTTACATACTGTAACTGTCCTTGACCTATTTGACCTAATTTTTTAACCACCTAAAATGTTCTCCACAAATAAAAACTCTGGAACTTTACCAGTTCGCTTATAATAAGTTTCAGTTGCCTTAGTTGGTTTTACAAAAACTGTAACCTTAGCTCCTGCCATGCCATTTGCAACAATATCAGGCAATTCTTCAACTACCACTTCATAAACATCTCTATTTAAGCGCCTAGTCAACTCAATGCGAGTCTCTAAATCAACGTCATCCTCAATAAAAACATTCGGATTAATCGACCGATACTCCATAATAACAGGTCTTTTATCCACTACTAACATCATCTAAACCACCTACTCAAGATACCGAAAAACCTAGAATATCTTGCCTATATACACTTAAAACCTCTAAATAGCGTAACACTAAATCCTCAGAACCTTCACTTAAACCAAACAAATCTAAATAAGACTCAAAATCTAAAGCTAAATCTAACTGCTTATAAAACTCAGATAAATTTGGATACTGTTTTACAAGATGCTCAATAATATCATCCAATAAAGGAATACTCAATGAACGTAAATAAGTCTCTGTTGTTAAATCTGATTTTGCGTTAGATACCGCTTGTTTAAACTCATCAAACCTAGTTTGAAGACTGGGTTTTTCTAACCGAACTGCTAATAACTCTAACTTATAAAAATCCGAAATAAACTCACTCGACCAAGCAGAATCCTCCACCAATTGTTCGAAGAAAGAAGAACCAAATTGAGGTAACTCTAAAATTTCACAAAAATTCAAAGCTCTCCTTACATATAAAGATCTACAAAATGGATTAGGACAACGTAAACTCATTAAAGTAGTCGATAATTCTAAATCCATCTTACATTGAGAGCACTCTTTCGGAAATAAATACCCAACCTCTGATGATACTCCTACTTCTTTTATTTTATCTAAAACAGACATATTTCTTACCAATCTTTTTCAGGAAACTTCCCTGTATAACTAATACGCACCAATAAATCTTCCGAACGTAAATAAGCAACCCCACGCTTGTTTAACTCACTCATAAATACTAATAACGAGTCTGACGAAAGCTCTTGATGGAACGAATCCAAAGCGACTTTCAAACTATTTGTCGTAAAGTGTTCAACTTCAGTTAAAACACAAGAAGGACAATTATTCGTCTTCATATAAGTTTTTACTGTAATTACTGTTGACATGACCAAAACACCCCTTTCTACTTAATTTTTTACTTGAACTTTTTACAGTTCTTTTATTTTACCACATTTTCTTGAAAAGTGCAAGAACTGTTTTGAGATAACAAATAAAAGTGACTTCAAAACTAGGGAAATCACTCAACTTCTACAAAGTATTTAAGTTAATCTGAAACTTTCACTGTTTCTGTCATGTTACCAAGTAGTGCAAGAACTACTTCATCAGAGTCGATAGAGGTTACAGACTTAATTTTGTCTATCTTAGCTTGGACTTCTTCTGTAGAATCAGTTTCAGAAATTACAGGTTTTTCTCGATAACGAACATCAACTACTGCTTTACCCATAAGGTGAGCTAACTTATAGTCTTCATCTTTATCTACAAAAACAACATTGTAATTGTAGGTAACAGTTGGGTTGTCTTCTAAGTAAGCTACAATCTTAGACTCGTCTACATTCAGAGGGTTTGTTCCTCCTAATGAGATAGAGGGTTGAGCTACTGTGGTTTGAGTTGTGACCCAAATTGGGGATACCCAAAGTAAGGACTGTAGTAAGAGTTTAGCGAACATTATGCACCTCCTTGATTTTCTTCAAGATTAACTCATACTTACCACTGAACTTTTGCCAAACTCCATAAGGAACTAAGTCAAAAGCAATGCAGTCTTTTGCAGTTAGTTGAGGGAGCTTGTCCCATAAGAAGTCGTACAGAGCTTGACTGTAATCGTGAACCAACTTGTTCTTATCTGCTTTTGCTTCTTCTAATTCAAGCTCTGTTGTAGCGTAGAATATCCAATCGTTTGCGTTGCGATAGCGTTCGTTGTAGTCTTCAATTAGTTTGTCTAAATCTTCGTATAACATTTTAAATACCACTTTCTTATTTAATTAAATTAGTTGGAACCGTTGCAGAAATAAAAAGGAAACCTATTAAAGAAACAACTGCAACTACTAAAACCATAAATAATGAGAAGATTGAAAAGGTCAAATTGTCATAAGGTTCTGACTCATTTGTTTCAACGAGTGTAGTAAAACCAACGGATACCAAGTAAATAAAGCTAAGACTTATAAAATAAGTGAACTTTAAAGGAACAAAAGCATCAGCCTTCGAAAATCCAAAAACATAGGTAATTAAAGTTGGGAAGTTCTTAATAAAACTAGGTAAGAAACTAGTCAATAAAAAGATAAGAACTAAATTTAAAAGCACCACACTACTTCGGTTTCTATTGTTGTACCAAACTTTGAAACTTTGAGCGCTAGACATAGCTTGATTAGTCATTTAAAAATCTCTTTCTACTAAATTCGCCAAAAACGGATTCTAAAACCTCTTTAGTAACTATACCGTTGCAATCAGTCGGATAATACAAAACCAACAAATTTAAGAAACCTAAGAGTAAATTGGACTTAGGAATATTTTTATCCACCACCTCAACAAAATAACGAACATCAAACTGAAAGTAAGATGTATCAATATAAGAGGTTAAAGTAGATACCGCAAGTTCATAAGGTTTAATCTTATATCCAAATCCTTTTAAAAGGTTATCTAAATCGAAATATGCGCCTTCTGAGACTCCCAAAGCAAGTCCATTGTCAAATATAGGGGCGAACCTACTAGAACCATTAGGAGCTAAAATAATGCCGAAATTAGATAGGTGTCGGTCTGTATGTCGGAACATAACATCTAAAGTCAACAATCTTAACAACTCTTCTCTGAAAGATTGACCTACTGTTTGTTGAAATACTGAGTCAATGTAATTCAATTTAGACTCAAAACCAACTAGTTTTCCTATAGGTTGATTTACTTGAGACAATAAATCTTTAAACGGAATGAACTGTTCTCCTTTTTGTAAGAAGTTTGGAGAAACACAAGTTCTTAAATCAAAAGAGTCAACTGAAGTGTATTTAAAGTAGTAAAGTACAAAATCTTTAGAAGTCATATAATTACAAGACCTCAGAAATGTAGAGACCAAAACTTCTGCAAGAGCTTCCCCACCTCTTAAATCTTCCTTATACCAATAACCGCCATTTGGAGAAGTGTATTTAGGTTGATACCCTTGTGTGCTTTGAACTTTAAACATACAAAAATCTCCTCATAGGGCATTCAGCAAATGAAGAATAAACTGAAACCTCATCTTCTAATGTACGACACCAACTTGGATAACATTCACTTCTATTAGCGCGTGAATCGGTTATAGTTAAGTGTTCTTTCATCCACTTTCTTATCTCCTCTGAGGTGGAATTTTCACTTAAATTAAGCAAAGTGAACCTGTGATGAATATTCTCAGATTTAATAAGCGTAAAGTGATACCCTTGTTGGTTTTTAGTGATATAACCTAGCAAATCCTCAAAGCAGTAAATTTCTAAGCGAGAATAAGTTTCTCCGTTTGATAATTTAAACATAATCAATACTTCCAATTAGGTAAACCTACTTTTAGGTCTTTCTCTTTTGTGACAGTTAATTTAAAGCAATGTTCTATTGAGTCTTCCTCACCGTATGTAATGTCAATTTCAAAGCAAATTAAAGGCGCTGCAAAACCGTTTGTCTTAACTACACGAGACTCCGTGTCTGAGAGTTTACTAAAGCAGACATTTACAATTACACCATTCTCCGCTTTAATCGTACCATACTTATAGAAACCACCAATATCTGTCTCCAAAGCCAAAACTTGATTGAAAATAGCATCAATTTGACTTCTAACAGTTTCCTTAGACTTAGTTACCCAACCCCAATAGATATCATCTTTAAAAACTGCACGAGCAAAACCACTATAATGAGTACAGTAGGCTGCAAAGACTTCATAAAGCTCCTCATAATTTATTTCATCAAGTGCAAAACTAATTCCATACGACTGATAAGGATAAGTAAATGTTGCTATTGCTTTTTCCTTGCTTACTCTCATGCGTTTAACCTCTCCAAATTTTCTTTATTATATCATAAAATCCTTAATATATCAAGAAAAAGAAGGAATTATAGTTCTTCTTCAATCTCTATTTTAAAAGACGTCAAAGTTTGTCCGATTTTTCGAAAGTAAAGATACCCACAACCTTGGTTGCGAAAATAGTTTTTGCTGCAAGCATGTAAGATACCACACAAACCCCACAAACTACCTGTTACAAATACACCAAATAAGGTAAACCTAAATACACTCATAAAGTGTCTTTGTCAGTCATTTATTTTTGCTTGCTTTTTACGCTCTTATCTCAACTTCACAATCGGAACTCCTATTCTTTAATTATTCTCCTAAATATAACAAAACATTAGAACCTTTGTAATCACTCCTGTAAATTAGCAAAAAGAAAGAGAGGTAAACCTCTCTTTTACTTAAATCTCAACAAAAGATGAATCATACACAGAGCTATCTTTCAACATCAACTCTAACATTTTATCTGTGTCACCATTAAGTTCACAGAAATCCACACCTCTAGCAAGCTCAGTACCATCTACAGTGTTAATCACATAGTGGAAAGTCGCACCTCTCAGATACTCATTGTAAATAGCCAATTCACGATTTACAATCATTAAAATATCCTGCTCAATAAACTTCGTAATTCGCTTAGTATTATACCAACGGTAAATTTCTTCACGTGTTGCAAAAGCAAAACCTACAAAATCTCTGTGTGGCTCATATTCAGTTGTAAATTTAAGAGTTGGGTAGTAATCTAAAGACATAGTAGGTTCACTAAATAATGGAATTAAATAAACATTAGCAATCTTATAGAAAGATTCAACTACCTTATCTACAAACTCCTCTAAATCACAACTTTTTAAACGTAATTGTTCTGTATAACCAACCTTAATGTAATCATCTATAAATTCAGCCATCTTTGGGTATCTATGTGGTTGTATGGAAGTGAACTCAGGAACCCATGTGAAGTATCTACACAAAGTACGAGTCCATTCGTCACTTAACGGAATAACACTTGGCTCATCTCTGTAAATCGTCATCACGTCACCAGAGTTATTCTTCAATTTAAAATAAATTTCTTTCTCCATAATTTAAACCTCATCTTACTTCAATTTCCAGAAATTCACACTAACGGTCATATTAAACTACCTCCAAATTATTTACAGTATATCAAAAAATCCGTTCTATAGCAATCAAAAAGAAAACTTAAGCTCTCAACAAACTAGGTATTAAAGCAAACGCAAACCTTTAGACTCAATCTCTGCAAAAGCTCTATCCGAATTTAAAGCAGTTGCTTTAATCTGAGTATTTACTGCTAAACGTAATTCATCGCTAAGTCTAATATGTGCTACGATACCCTCTTTATGTAGAACGGAACAAACTTTATCGCTTAGATAATCAGCATGAGAACCTCCTAAATCTGGGTACAAGTAACAAAGGAAAGCATAAAGCAAGGAAGCACGCTCACTAACTAGCTTCTCATCTAAACTTTTCTCAAAGTAGAAGGCTTCCCCAAACTCATCTAAAACAGAAGTGAAATTAAACCCTTCCCCTCTAATATCTGGATCAGAATCTACTCGTTTTAGAACCTTGGTTATCAAATCTTTACGTAAAGCTTCATCAGACGGCAAACTAGAGCTTGTTGTTGAATTCTTTTCAGACTCTTTTGCCAAACCACCTAAAAATTGAGATACCGCTTCTGCTTGTTCTTCAACAGTAGCTCCAAAATCAACTTCTTTGAAATCTGCAAAACGTAAAGAAGCAACACCTTCTGTTAAACACTCTACAGGAATCTTATACTTCGCCAACTTAATATGGAGCATATCATGAATGACTATATAGCTTCTATTAGGCTCCATTTCATAATCATCATGAAGTTGAGTAGCCAGACCTTCTATCATCTCAAAGTAAGGCTCTTTTGCTTTAAAGGTTTGATAAATAGCACCAATGTTGTCCTTCAATAAATAAGCCACACCACCAAATTTAGAACCATCAGATAACGATATCGGGTCAAGTAAGAAAGCAGATTCTGTAAACAAGCTCTCATCTAAAATCTCATCAGATAAACTTACCCCTTCAAGTAAGTTTTGAGCTAACTCAAGCTCTTTGCCTACTCTCTCTGTCGGAAAATCTCTAGTAGAACCTAAAGGTAACTCAACCAAATCCTCTTTTGCAGTTTCCGAAGAACCTTCCTCAGAAGATGCACTTTCTGACTCTTGTAATAATGACTTTTTATGACGTTTATCAATTAAGTTCGCTGCACCCACCAAATAAGGAAAACGACCATCAAAATAGGTTTTAAGCATCTCAAAATTTTCAAGATACCACTTGTACTCAGACAAGTTATGATACTCTTCTAAACTACTTGTAAAACTAGTTCTAGGCAGAATAGTAGCACAATAATACTCAAAGGCACGTGCAAAAACCTCTGTAGGTGTTTGAAAATAGTACAATTGACGACCTTTATAAACACCATCATCAACCAAACGCTTTTGATAAGATTTCAAAATTTCTTTGAAATCAGATTGCATAGATAAGGTCTGATTTGACACAAAGTTAAAGTCTAAATGATGCCCAAACTCATGAACCATTGAATTGACATTACGAACACTAATAGTTATACAGTCAAAAGCAGGGAAATAAACACCATGAGCTTTTCGATGTTCAATCTTACGAAAACGTAACTCAGGCTTCTTCTCAGCTTTAGGTAAGGCAGTATAAATGAGACTCCACTGTTCTTCTAAATCAGGTAACTTACTTAAATCAAACTGTTCATCGAATTCTACATAACCAAATCCATTCTGTAAGAAAGAGGTACTTTCCATAGCAGACTGAATTTTTGCTGGTATATTTCTCTTTGTCTCAAAAGATTTAGCATAATCGGACTTTTGAACTCTGTCATATTCTTCCATAAGAGAAATATTAAAATCATCTAAGTAAAGCTCATACAAATATTCTGAAATAACTTGAAGCATCAACTTGTTTGTAGCGGAAGAACCCATTAAGTAGTCACCCAAACTTCTCATAAGAGTTTTATAAATAAGGTTACTAGAATGATTTTTTACAAATTCCCTGTACTCTTTACTTTGACTATCCTCTGGTATGTTAGGATACCGCTTACGATATTTCGCTTTATTAGAAGAAACATTGAAACCAGCCGTAAATTGTTGAGAATTGAACTCTACCAAACGATGTAATTTCTCCGCAACTACCTCTTTAGGTAATACGTCCAAAAAGTCCAACACCGCAGATAGTTGAGGAGCATAGTAAATACTAAACCTGTACTTAAAGAAGTGATTAAAACCAGTCGAACGAGTAAGAGAAAGCTTTTGGACAAGCGTTTTATAATGAGAAGAACGAGTTTTTGGTTCTGTATCATTACTAATAAAGAAAATATGGTTATAATCTTCTTTTTCTTTATCAAACCAACCATAGACATAAGTATAGAAAATGCCATTTTCACAGTCAGAATACCCACTCATAGCAAATTTCTTCATCTGACCTATATAAGACTCACGCTCTTCTTCACTCCAAACCGTTTCACTTGAATTTAACTCCATAGTTGGAACTTCGTTTGAAGAATGACGATACACCACACCAATTTGTCGAAGCTCTAAATCTAATTGTTTTCCACCTGATTCTGTATTGAAAAAGTCTAAATTATCTTTATCAAAGTAAGATACCAACTTTTTCATAACTTCATCAACAATAAAAGACCGATCTTCATTTGTTTTATTTAAAGCACTAAATAAAGACTTAATGAAGCGCTCACCTGTTTTTGGATTGTAAGTAATGACTGAACCAACACCATTTGAAAAACGCTCTCTTAATACATTTTTATAGATTTGCATGATAATACCCTTTCAACTTCACTTAGTTACTTATACTCAAAATAGGTAAGCAGAATTATCCTGCATTACCTATTTGAAATCTATTTCGTATCTAAAGCAGCTCTCAAAGCTAAGTCATTCTTAATATCCTGTCCGGGGAACTTATGCCCTAAACTCTCCTGAGCTTTTTTAGCACGCTCTTTACGAGAATACCCTTTCTTCTCCCCTGCCTTAATTGCAATGTATGCAAGAGACCAAGCATTTAATATCCGTCTACGGAACTCTTCATCCATAGTGTCTAAATGCTCTTTATCTGTTGTGAGTGTACCCATTTTTTCCATAGTGTGCAACAAGTGGTGACAACCAATACACAAAGTAATCAAGTTCTTTTCATCATCTGTTCCACCTGCGTGAACAGGAACTTTATGGTGTACTACTAACTGAGACAAGAAAGCACCTTGGTTCTCAATTTTATCTTTAGAACAGCACTGACAAACCATCTTATCACGAGCTTTAATCTTGTTCTTAACTTCTGGAGTTAAATCATCATCACCATCGCCTTTACGGTCTTGAACGATTCCCTTATCTACTGCTTCTGCTTGTTCTAAAGCACTCTCTAAAGTCAAAGTACCCATAGAATTATCACCCATCTCAAGCAACTCATCGACTTCCTCAGCAGTCAATTTAGAACCTTTTTCTTCTGTATCAGCTGAGGTTTCCTCAGAAGAGGAACCTTCCTCAGCAACTATAGCTTCTTTACCAAGCTCTGTCGAAGATAAGATACCCTTGGAGTCTTCCTCTGCTAGTGTATCCTTTTCTTTACGCAACTTAGTTAACTCTTTATAAGCCTTATCTAAGGTAAATTTACCTGCAAATAACTCTTCTTTCGGAGTTGGATATTCATCAGCTTCACTACAAACCTCTTTGAGTTTTAATATATCACCACTCTCCAAGTAAGGGTACAAACGCTCAATTTGAGAAAACTTTAAGCCATATTCATGCTCCAAAGTAGATAAACTATTCCAAATTTCTTGATAATTGTGTTGTTGTTGCTTATTGATAACCAACCCAAGTAAAGGAACCAAACGTTGAGCTTTCTCATAATCTGCAAACGTCCACACAAAAGCTGGAATGGTTTTATAACCATTTCGAGAAGCGCCATAAACTCGACGAAGACCTGAAATCAAAGTATATAACCCTGCAGGCTCCCCTTCAATATCAGGAAATGCTAATACATCAATAGGGGTTAAAACCTGCCCAAAATCCTCAATAGAAGCAGTAAGACCTGACTTCGTCTCAAATCGAGCCTTCTTATCAAACTCAGTCAAAACCAAAGAAGTAATTTCAACCTCTTTGTACTCACGTGTAAACTTCAAACCACTTAAAATGGTATCAATATCTTCAAAAGGAGCAAGTGTAGACGGTTTTTCTACCCCTGTACTCAATACCTCTTCAAAGCTATCAGATTGTTCTGTATGCTCTTCTAAATCATGAGCGATATTTTCCCCACCTAGTTCTAAAGAACTTAAATCTGGGCTTTCTGTGGCTTCTGGAGACCCCTCAACAACTTCTTCTCCAACTTCATTGTAAACACTCTCTTCTACCCCTACAGGTTGAGGTTCAGTTTCAATACTAGAAGATGTCCCTACCTCTAAATCATCTAACTGCCAAATGTCTTGATTGTTATCCATGTTTTAACTTACCTCACAAACTTATCTCAAAAATTGACTCAAAATCCTACCGTATTGATCACACACTTTAAATAACCCCAACTGCGGCGCAGACCAAAAATAAATAGAATACTCAGGTTTTAAATCCAATAGAAATAAATTAAGAGGACTTTCTAAAGGAATATCAGTTACCAAAGTACCTCCTAACTCTACCCCTAAATCTTTTCTACTTACTACAAACTCACTTAAGTCAGAAGAAATCTCTTCAAATCTAAGGCAACCTTCGGCTAAAGAATAAAAACCACTATAAAACTTCCCACCAACTTCATAATCGATTGTTATATCTGGGTAAGAAATCACTGCAAAAGGTTTTAAACTACTTAAGTCTTGTTGCCAACGAACATACTGAAGTTTCGCTCTCTTAGGTTTCACTAACCAAGCCAAAGGAGATACCCTTACACTATCTAACCCAATCTCTCTAAATTTCTCATAAATAGCACTCACTACACTTACTCGTAAATGAGAAGACAAGCAACTAATATCAGACAAACTATTTAAAATATCTACCCAATCTGAAACAACTTCCGATAAAGAAAGCTCTTTATCTAAAGTATACCGAACATAAGGTAAACCTACAAAACCTAAAGATGCAAGGTACTCATATTCTTGTTCTCTATTACCAAAAGTCATTCCATATTCTACATAATCATAAGCATAGAAACGCAAAGAACTTAAGATAGCACTTGATAAATTCAATTTCGTATAACTTACAGAAGGAGTTAAGTCCCCTTCACAGATAGGAGTGTACAAATACCCTGTAATGACATTTTTCGCCACTTGACTTAAATTAGGTAACTGCAACAAATCATGTTTTACTAAATAAGGATGAACTAAAGAAGTACAATCCAACCCAACTCTACCTTCATCTAAGGATACCGCTCTGGTAAACTGACCAAACTCATAGTAAAGAGCTACAAAATTATTTTGGAGCTGAACTTCTACAAATAAATCAGAACCTACAGAAACTGCTGTCTCAAGTAATTCTTCATACTCTTTATAGTAAGGAACTGTCGAGTCTACAAAAGGTAACTGAGCTTTCTTTAAACTTTCCTCTAAGTACAACAAATCTCCTTTTGGAACACTTCGTAATAACTGATGTTTGTACTCATTGTAAGAACGACCTAACTCTGTATCCTCAGATCGAACGGACATAGTTCCATAAAGAGATTGTAATTCTTGCTCCAATAAATGTAACGCTACTAATAAATCATTACTGTAAGTCTTAGAAAGTAAAGCATGGTCTAACTCTCTTAAATAGTCTTCCTTTTTCTCTAATAAAGCCTTTAAACGCTCCCCTGTGTCTAGTACACTTGGAACTTCATCTAAAAATGGAGATACCTCTAGTGATATTTGCAATTTAGTTGGCTCCTTCTCAACTTGTTTTATTTCTACTAGTTTAACAAGTTTTTCTAAAAAATGCAAGAACTAGCACAAAAGAAAAAGAGTAAGCCAACGACTTACCCAACATCTCTTTATTTTAATGAATCGCCATATAACAGAAAACCATAGAAGCAATCCCCAATACAACAGCAATTAAGATACCGCAAAGACGAACCAACTGCAACACACTTAAATTAAACTTAGCCAATCTGCTTGTCTTATAAACTTCCAAACCGTTTTTGCGAATGCTACTTGCAGCTGATAATAAAATCAATGAAGCAACCGTAGTCAACAACATCTCAAAAACAACTACCGTCAATGTATAAAATCCTGTAATACGACTAACTGTCGAAATTAAAGTAATCTCTCCACTAATATAATTTGTAGCAATAGTATAACCTAAACTATACCCACAAGCTACGAGAATCATAGACAGTACAAAGTAAGCAAATGGTGCACTTGAAGGAGACTTCAGTTTAAATTTATCATTTCTAAATAAAGCCCTACCTACTAACTTCAAACGTTCATAAAGGCTACCATCTACTAAAGACTCATAAACAAAGAATAAAAACCAATAAAGAACAAGTACAAGCAAAATCTTCACAAACCAACCAGTGGATACCCCTATCAGTTGTCGTAAAACTTCTGCACGAATACTTGAAAGATGTTGTTCCATAAACTAACAAACCTGCTTTCTTAATAAACTAAACCTTGTATCAAGGCTTGACCTGATTGTGTTGGTTGATACTCCAACACAAAGCGAATATCTTCTACTTTCGAAAAAACTGCTCCACAATTTTGGCAAACTGCAAAGGACAAGGTTACCTCAGCTTCACTTTGACCGTTTGATACCCTTACAGTTTGTAATTGTTGCGGCAAATACTGAACACCTAATGTATCAAAATGTTTTACTTGTTGCGGAAAATACTCTTCTTCAGGTATTTTACGCAAACGAGACTCATAATCTACACCAAGTAATGCAATATGTGCTTGTCTTACTAACTCAACCTTAGAACCTAAAGCCATTTAAGTCACAACCTTTCACCAAATTTACCGCCTAAACTACTACTCAGTAACTAAGTGAACATTGACTACTATGTAATACTGATCTGCTTTTTCTAAAAACCCCTGTTTGATACCAAAGCTACCTAGCTTAGAAGTCTCTAACCAATAACTTGTAGACTCTGTACAATCACAACCACAGTTTTCACTCCACTTTCTAAGAGAATTAACAGGAACCGAATCCTCTACTTTTAACGGATATTTTATATATTTTTCTGCCTTGCTTCTATCCGTAAAAACTTTTAAATCAGTTTTCCTAGATAAAATCTGTGGTTGTTGGTCTAAACCGTAAACTTTTATACAATGAATTGCTAACCCTAAAGCATCTAACTGGTCTTGGATACCACTTTTTAAATAAGACTCAAAACTTGTAAAGTCTCTCCACTTATCCGCATCCGGATGAGCTAAAGCCTGCAAACACTGCAAAATCTCTTCCTTATCTGGGTTATTTTTAGACCAATTCGCTTTCTTTAAAGGTGCTACACCAGTTTCTTGACGTAGAGTCGCTTTCCAAGACTTATTAGATACCCTAAAGAACCTATTAGGTTTCAATAAACCCTCTGCTATCATATAATCTAAAGTGAAATTCAAAGCATAAGCCACAGAAGAGGTGCGAGCATTGTTTCCTAGCAAAGCTTCCTCCACACACAACATATCTAACTCAACTTCGCCACGTAGAACTTTTATAAGCAAAAAATCTTTCAATTCTTGCATCCGTAACCCTACAGAATAGGACTTGTCTGAGTCTTTGATACTACTTTTTAAGTTAAAAGTCTGTAACTCAGAACCATTCCAATAGGCAATACCTGTGGAAGTTTTTGATAAGTCTAAAGCTAAAACCTTATTTAAACCAAAACGCTCAGAACCTTCTTTGAAGTAATCTAAATAAGTGAAAGTAGGCGTTTCCATAAATTCTTCTAAATCAAATGTAAACAAATCAATTACCTTCTGCTTTCTTACTAGACTTAACTTCTAAGACTTTATTTGTTAGTAATGTCAACTGAGATTTCAGACCCTCTAAAGACAAAGAACCTGAATGAAACTTCTCTTTCAAAGTTTCAATATTTTCTCGATGAATAGACACCGTATAAGGAGGAGCTTTTGCAAAATCAAAACGAGATTTTTCCTCATGTTCTTCTACCACAGTATCCAATAGAGTGAAACCATACAAACGAGCTAAACTCTGTAAAGAATCAAAAGAGCTTTTATGCACTTCTCCTAGATACCGCTCTGAGAATAATTTATGAAAAGTTGTAATAGTACCTTTCACACCACAACCAAAGCAGTTAAAAACCTCAATACCTGTTTGAGGATCCTTAACCACACCTAAAGAGGGTTTAATATCATCATGAAACGGACAAACTACACGACTAGACCCTTTACTAAACGCATAATAACCATAAGGAGGAAGCTTAGGTACCACAACTTTATCCCAGTAACTAGACACCGAAATATCATACTTACCACTCAAGTCTTTATGATACAAAAGTTGCTCTTCCAACTGTCTATAAGAAGCCTTTACAATTCTCCTCTTAACCCTTGAAGTACCTATCACCCAAGACCACCACTTTCCACAACTACGCAGTCTAAAGAGACCGCTGACTGTAATTTGTCTCTTACCAATTCTACCGTGGAGCGAGAAACATCTTTAGGAGCACCACCTATATAATGAACAACACCCTCGGAAACAACAAATAAACTATCTCCAATAAGTAAAGATGCCGAACCTTCACTCTCAATGATTTCAATCCTATCTGTACCTAAGTAAAAGCGCAGTAAATTCAGTAAGTACGGTTTCTTTAATTTTTCTAAATCATAACGCATATCTTAATTATGTACCGACTTTCTCTTAGGGTAAACCCCTCTAATGAAAATAGAAGAAATTAACTCATCTACTCGAACCCCTCTTAAGGGTTGTTTAAACTCACCTTTCGGGTCTTTAAACTGATGATGCTCCTGAGCCGTCCAAAAACCATAAGGACGAAGTTGAACACTCTCTATTAAAGTTAAAAACTCCTTAATAGATAAATTAAATACAGGAACTTGTTTACCATCCAACCACAAGGACTGAGAATCTGTCATATTAACAATACCAAAAGACTTCAAATCTTTTTCTGTACCACTTAATTTAGGTAAACTCTCTAAAAATAGAACAGCTTCTCTTAGATAATTATCCTTAATCGAATCGATAATGGATACCGCTTTTTCTCCTTCGTAACCTAATTTTGTCACATAATGCTGTAATAAATGGTCACAAACTACTAAGTCTACTAGTTCAATGTAAATCAAAGGAGTCCCATCAATAGGAAGAACCCATAACCAGTCATTTGCTAAACCTAAATCTAAAACTGCTCGCGCTTCACTACTGTTATACTCATCTTCGTAAATAACCGTATACTTGTTAGTAGACTCAACAGAACCCTCCATGAAAAGGTCATAGAAGTCTTCTACAAATTGGTCTATTAACTCTTGTGTAAATTGATCACTCATACAAAACCCTTAAGACACCCTTCTTGACTAACTGAAATTCCAACGTCTCCCAATCTAAGTAACTCTTTAATAAAGAAGAACTCAAAGCAGAAATTGGCGCTAACAGTATACTCATAGATACCGAAATTAAAGAGTCATAACTCTTTCTATTCACTCTAAGCACAACTTGAGAACCCTCTTTCCCTAAAAAGAAAGGCAACGGCTCACTATTATTCGTTGAGTTATAAAACTCAAGTAGACGATTTGTGTTTAGATACCCTGTGTAATCTTTGTCTAGTGGAATCCCTCTCATAAATAATTCTAAACTATTTACAAACAAACCTTTAGAATAGAGAGATAAATTATAACGTTTTGCAAACTCAGGTTTAGAAGCTTCCGCAATATACTTATAGGAACTCTCAGGCAAGGTAATTAACCCAAGAGAACGCACCTTTTGATACAAATCCTTGAAAACATTAGAATCTACACTAGACTTTAAATCAGCAGTAGAAACAAACCCTAACAAATGAACCAAAGCAGATTTAGAATCTACACCAAAATCTCTCTTCAACTGAATTATCTGAGTAACTAAATCCTCTTTTACATACTCAATCGAATCTATAACCGTAACAATACCTTGCAAAATAGCAGGCTCTAGTTCATAAGAAGTTAAATTCAATTGATTACAAAACTGCTCTAAAGTTAAGTAAGATACACCTTCTGCCACAATCGTTTTCTCAGCAACATCACCCTTTAGATAAGCCAATACTCGACTTTCTAAAAATGTACCGAAACCTTTAACATAAACAGGTTTTAAGCCCATAGAAATCAATCTATTTCTCTCAAACTTAGATAAGTTTACTTTCGTAAAAGTAGCTAAAAAAGCATGAACCGTAGCATAGGTTTTATCAGGTACAATAAAGGTCTTTCTTTGCGATTTTTCGCCTACAAGTGGCTTTAAACGCAAGTCCATATACTTCACTAAAGAGAACAACTGACTTGGCTTAACCTGCAACTCTGCTGCAACTGCTTCAATCGTAAAGTCTAAAGTCGCTTTAAAATCCTGCACAAACTCATAATAAGCAGAAGTTAAGTCCGAAATCCAGTAGTAAGATACCCCAGTAAGCTCTTCAACTACAATTGCTGATGGGTTTGTAGATAGAAACTTCTCAATAACCTCATACTTATTAAAGACATCAGATAATTTTTGCACTACTTCATCTTTTGTAAATAAACACAACTCTCCTTTATTTTTATCAAAGAAGAGCTTACTTACTCTTGGATAAAAGCGACTCGATAAAATCTCTAAACCACTTGGCAAAGTTACCATCTCAAACTGAACCTTGGAGCGAACTTCCTCCTCAGATACTTTGAAAAACCTTGCAATTTCCCTAATCGTCACATAAGTTTCTAACTCACTAGACATTTAAATCCCCCTTATTCAAGATGACGACCTCACCATTTTTTATTTCTACAGTTTGGTCTTTCATCTCTACCACGTTGTTTGCCACCTTATCTGTAAATACATCAATAGGTGCCATTTCTCCAGCGTTCCGAGAGGGTAATAAATACATTTTCGCTAAACTTCTTGCTGATAAAGCATCATTGGTATAGAGCATCAAGTTTAAGTCTGCTGACTTTGTTAACTCCTTAGAGTCCGCAGTAATATTCCGCAACTCCCTGTGGATACCCTTACCAAGCTCTTGTACCGCATCTGTTGCCATCTGAGCAGGACACCAAATACAAATATCTAGTAACCCTTTCAAAGACTCTAATTTAGGTGCTAAATGCTCCAACATTGTCTTTTTATCAATAATAACTTTACTTGTCATCGCTTGAGCATAGTCAATTACGACAAATTTGCACTCCTGCTCCTCAGCAGCTTCTCTGACAACAGTTTCTACATACTCCAACTCGAACGGATAATCTGGTAAGAATATTTTACCATAATTTGCGTTTCTTACCAAGTCCATTCGTGAAATTTTTTCTAACTCCGCTACTGAAGGGTCTAAAGTGCCGTAAAGTAAGTCCGAACCTGAAATCTTCTCATAGTTCTGTCCACGCTCAATATTGTAATAATGGTCAAAGTGAATAGCTCTCAACTCCGCCATAACCTTACTAGAACCACCTTCCTTACCCCAAAAACAAATGTTAAAACCATTTAACAAAATTTCATGGGATACCCTCGTAGCAAATTTTGATTTCATCCCCTTCTCAGGAGCCACAAACATAGCAAAGGTATTCGTTCGGATACCCTTAATAGCTTCATTCAAAGTCGGTAAATACTTCAAATCTGTAAGCAAAGTTGGTTTCTTCTGGTCTTCTGACTCAAAATCTAAATCACTAGCACAAACCAACTTAAATGACTGTTCAACCCCCAAGCTCGACTTTAAGGCATTGGTTTTCTGACCTATAAAATCTAAAGAACCTTCAACTCCAAAATAACTTTTTCGATTAAATCGAATAGGATTTGTTAAAGCAATAGAAGCAGATTGCAATGCGTCTACCAACCCTAATCGAGTATATACCGTTTTAAAACGAGTAAAAGCATCCTCAAAGGAAGGTTCCTTAATAAAGCTAGGATTCTTATAAGTCTGAAAAACCTCTACAACAGATACTAACAAACCCTCAATAGCCGTAGAACCTTCACTAGCATAAGAGTCAAATTGAATACGGTCAGTATCTAAAGCAATCTCAGAAGCATGAGACTGTAAATAGACTTTCAAATAATCAATATCAATCGAAAGACCTCTCTCCATCTGTACTTTCTTAAACATAGAGTACAAAACAAAGTTTTCATTCCTGAAATAGTCAGCTTGAAGACGATTTACTTGACTTCGATATTTCTCAAAGTCCTGTACGAGATACCCCATTAGTTGGTTTTCATAATATTCTAATTGAACCTCTGGACTTTTATCTCCTACCTCAGTAGCAGTAATGGTTGAAACATAAGATGACTCTGAGCCTTCTGCTTCGGATAATAGCTCCCAAACTTCTTTATCAGACGACATAAATCCCCTTTCTACTACAATAAACCTTGATCATATTTTCTTCTCTTCAATTGATATAAGTCCTCTGAAATCCAACCACTCTGATAAGCTTGTTCTAAATCCGCTTTTGCTTTTCGCAATTGTTCTGCAGTAGCAAAACCACCGCTATTTATAGCATTGAACTTATCCTCAGTAGACATAGGAGAAACCTCTCTCATAGGACGTTCAGAACGATAACCACCTCTATTTGAACGAGAATAAGAACCTCTTAAGTTTGGGTCTTCAAAAGAAGACTGTAACGGACGACCATAAGGGTCTAAACCTTGCGCACGTAGTTCAGCTTCTGTATAAGATTCTTCTGCACCATAGTTATAAGCAGGATTGTTTGTACGCATCTGCTGAGACAAAGGAGCTTGCTGAAAATCTGCACCTTGTGGTGGAAACGATTGCTGATACGGAAATCCACCCATCTGTTGTGGTTGTTGATACCACGGTTGAGTTAAATTAGTACGACCTAAACCGTAATCTGTAATAGCATCCTGCAAAACACGTTGAAAATTCTCTGTATCCTTACCCCAAAAGTCTGTTAGAGTAATATCATCCTCAAAACCAGTTACAGAAATAATAACCGTTCCAAAAAAGATACCTCGACCTCTCTTTACACTTGAAATCTGTGGTAAATTTACAGTAAGTTGGTATTTATTTAAAATTAAACCCTTGTCTAAAATATGCAAACGCAAGTTTGTCACACAAACTAAAACGCGTGCTTCACCACTTTTACAAGCAGTAATATAGCGTAAATCTTCATCAGCTCTTAGATTTTTAGCCAACTCTTTTAACTCAAACCCTGTACCAATAAAAGGAGTTTTTACCAACTTATTCACAACAGGATGTTGTTCTACAAAAGGGAGAACTTTCTCCTCATAATAAGGATGTGCCATTAAATTAACCTCAACTTTTACAAACGAATCTTATTCTACTTCGTCATTATCTAAAATGGAATGAACCTCACCGCGAGTAAACGATAAAGAACGACCAACCTTCACAGGTGCTTCATTCGGTGCACCTAAAAAATACCTGCGAACTTCACTTGCACTTGTTGTCTTAGATAAACAGAACCACTTACCTCGATAAGAATCCTCTATAGCACCTATCGTAACTTGATCACCTGCTTCTAAGGCAAAACGCTGTCCGTTCAACAACTCTACTACAACCATACGGACGAACCTATTTCTTTCTATTTACCGGTAAACAAGAACTTCAAACGAGACCAAAATGACTTACGCAATTCACTATAACGTGAACTACCTTTCTTGTTCTCTTCTGCTTCTTTTTCTACTTGTTCTTTATACAAAACAAAATCTGACTTAAGAGTGCCTAACTCTTCTTCTAAGTTTTTAATTTTTTCTTCAGCTTGCTCTTTTAACTGGTCCTGTTCTTCCTCCAAAGTATCAATATACTGAGACTTTGCAATAACCTCAGCTTTCACTTCGTCTAAGTCTACTTCAACACCTTTTACATCATCCCCACAACAATTATTTACAGAAGAATCAGATTCTACTTCCAAATGCTTCTCTTCTGTAGCATCAGCTGAACCGGGAAATCGCTCAGACATATTGTCTGAGGATACCTCTCTTTCATGTTTCTTTTTCTCCACTCGGGATGAGCCTAATTTCTTCTTAGGTGTTTTATCCGAAGCACTTTTTGTGGAAGCACCCACTAAAGTTCCTCTAACCTCATCTTTCTTCTTAGAAGTTGACTTAGAACCTTTATTATGTTTCTCTGAGTTACCAATTTCTTTTACTGTATCTTGAGATGCCGCACTAACTTGCTCTGTGTTTACAGTCTTCGTAGATTCTTCCACAGGTGTAACCTCTGCCACTTCCTCTTTAGATGGAGCAACTTCTGAGGGCGTGTCGTCTTCAATCTCAAACACTACCCCCTTCAATAACTTCCCCTTGTTATCAAATACAGGTTTCGGACGACCCTTTAGAGGAATCTTACGATTAATACAACCCTCAGACATAGATACCAACTCAATAGGAGAAAGACCTTCAAAAACAAATTCTAACGCTTCTGGTTTAAATTGTGTTTTCTCTTTAACACCTTCTACATACTCTGCATCATAAGCCATCATAAAAACAGATAAACCGAGCAAATGCATGAAATCTGAACTTGTATAACGCCAACGATGGTTCTTGTTACTGATACGAATAGACCCAACCCCTGTATTTTTTGAGTTATCTACAGCAATTCGCACATAATTCTTATAACTTTTTACTACTTCTTTTGTTAATTTAATTTTCATTATTCATTTTCTTCCTTTTCTTTACTTTTAGTGTATCTATTATATCAAAAAAATACACACAAAGTCAAGAGTAAATTGAAGCGTAATTAAAAGCAAAATCTACTTGCAACTACGCTTACCTTACTTTATTCATCAAAGGTTACTTGATAAGTTCCGTTACCTAATGAAATACCACTCACCTTATTTGCAGGCGCTTGATACCCTTTATTGGTTTTCTTCTTAGAGGAACTTTCTTCTTTTGACTTAGAAGCGGTCTTTTTTACAACTTCCGAACCTTCTTTTTTAGACTTTTTCTTAGTTGACTTCTTATTACCCTTACCGAGTAAAGGAGAAAGCAAGTTTTTCAAACCTTTTGCAGGTCTCCCTTCACTAGCTTCCCACAACTTATCTAATGACTTTTCAATACCTTCAAAATCATTTGAATCTAGTTGAGCTGTGTCTTCTTCTTTCTCCGAATCATTACTAGAAAAGTTTTTTGCAAAATCTAAGTTGAAAGCAACGTCTTTTTTAGGTGGAGTAACCCCTTCTTCTCTCAAAGTTGCAATTAAACCATCTAAATCAACTGCTACCTCTTCATCAGAGTCTGAATCTAAAATTACATCTGTGGATACCTCAGACTCCACAGGAGACACTACAATCTCCTCCACCCAAGTAGAGTTCTCTACAGACTGAATAACCTTTAAGTCGTTTTCTAAACTCTCACTTACCGAAATATACGAATCCTCAACCATACTTCGATAAGTGCTCAAACTATGCTCAATCGCAGCAGATACCTCTACTTTGAACTCAGACAACGACTGGTTTACCGAAGATAATACCTCAGATTCAATAGCACTCAAAGAGTTCTGAACACTCTCCTCCACACTAGTTGCGTAAGCAGACACAGATTGAGCTAAACTCTCACTACACTCAGATAAATAAGCTATCTGAGACTGTCTTAAACTCTCAGACTGAGAAATACTTTCTGATAAAGAAGTCGATAAATAAGCAGATAATGAAATAGACTCAGAAGCACTTACTTCAGCACTTGCAGACAAGCTAGAACTGCTAGATACCGACTGCTCCATTTCGGAAACCTCAATGTTAGTTTCTACAGACTCCGCCAAATCGAACACTAAACCTTTCGCAGTAGTTACTAATTCTTCTAACCACTCCACCATAAACGGAACAATTGTAAGCAATGCCGTATCCTGAATATAATACTCTTGCGCTACAGTTAATCGACCTTCCTCAGAAAACTCTACAGGATAAGTAGAATAAACACTACGCTCTGCCCCTGAATCTGCATCAGCTACAGTACGAATAATAGATAGAGTAGATACCACTCCTTCCTTATTTTCAAAATCACTTGAAATAACAAGCTTGATAAAAGACTCATCCCCATGTAAATTAGGATCTTCAATTAAACGAGCAATTTTATTCGCACTATGATATTCCACACTTGCTAACAAAGTCGTTACATAAGAGGAACCTAAAGGAACCTCTGATTGATTGCTTCTTACTAACTTAACCATTTCTTACAACTGATACAAACTAGCTTCTTCGACACTCAAAACTGCCTGTGGACTAGTTTGTTTCTTCCCTTTCTTTGTTTGTGTCGGTTTAGATACCGCTTCTTCCTCTAACTCAACCTCTGGTGTACTTAAATTCAACATTCGATTTGAGTTTCTAATCACTTTATTTGTACGCTTTATCTTTTCTTCATCAGAACTTATCACTCTAGGAACACCTACATATAAATACTGACGAGCAGAATAACTGTCCTCAGAACCTAAGCGTTGTAAAACATTGTTAATTTGAGAACCGTCTGTCAAAATAACAAAAGTAGCCTTACCCTCATAAGCACGTTGACGAACCAAATCCTCAACCAAATAACCATCTTCTCGAATAGATGGACTGTAAGCAATAACCACAACATCACTTAACATTAAATTCTCATAGTCTTCTCTTTTTTGCCGAACCCCCTGTAAACGATAAGGAGTTAAAAAACTATGTGTAACTAAACCTGACTTATAAGCAGACCCTAATAACCAAAAGGCTAATAGCTCTACATCAGAACGAACACCTAAGTAAAACAACAAAGAAGTACGAGGAATAACCCCCTGACTTAAAGAAGAAACCATAGAAATCAAAGAATCCTCGATCTTCTTATAAATCTCAGGATCAAGAGTAGATACCGCTAAACCCCCTAAAACAAGCTTTAAATCAACTTTCAATCGAGAAAAAATTCTACGAATACCTAACTTCTCAGATAAACCTAGTTGGCGACCGTCTTCTGCTTGTGCACCTTCTACTACCTGTGTAGCTCTTATCTCTGCACATAAAGGACAATCTACCAACTTCATCTGACTAGAGTCAAAGACAAAACCACCGTTACACTCACTTGAATGACATAATTTCATTTATGTAAACCATCACTTACATTATTTGTACAATTCAGGAAGATATTGTTCTAAAGCACTCCCAAAAGTTGGAATAAACTTAGTCTCCACCCAATCTTCATGAAAACCTTGAGCCAAAAGCAAGACTTTTGCAGTCTTCATAGCAGATACCACTGCTTGTTTGGACTCTGTCATCTCTAAACGAACCAAAGACTGAGCAAATTCTTTTGTTTCTTCATCAGTTAAGGTTTTCCCCGTCTTTTTAGACCGTTCAATCTTAGCGCTCAAGGTACTTCCGTACTTACCTACTGTAGCAAAAATTGTTGTAAAGAGCAAGTTCAAATCATCTTTATCTGTAATCAATTTTGTAATGCTTAATTTACGACCTTGCAACGAAAAATCAATGTCAAACTGTCGGAAACTATCAGTATCATAACCTGTAAACTCATCCAAAGAATCCAGCTCAAATGAAGCTATCAAAAGAACATCACCACAAAATAGTCTAAAGTCAAAGTTATTGTTTTTTAAACCACCTACTAAACCATAAACCCAACTAAACTCATCTTCGTCTGGGTCAAATATAGTTGAAGTACGAAACTCTACTGCAATATCTTTGTGTTTCGTTGTTCCAAATTCTTCTAAAAATGTTTGTACTGTTTTTAAATTCATCTTACTTTACCTACTGTCTAAACTTTCTTTAATTAAAATAATAGTGTTTTAACAAACCTTCAAATTCAACAGCAAACTCAAGCTCAACCCAAGTTTTAGGATACCCAATCCAAATAAGGGTATCTGATATAACCGAAACTGCCGAATTTATAGCTTCTTCTGTTACAAAGTTTACAGGCTGAACAAAGGAGTCTGCAAACATGCGCAATTCATCATAAGTCATACCAACCCAATCACCGCTAGAATTAAAACCTATTAGCTTTCTTTTTGCTCTAAGTTTCTTATTCATCTTCAAATTCCTCTTAGCTTTCTAGGTACTTATGAAAACCATTCTCATCAAGATACCCTTGCCACAAAACAAAACCATTTGAATCCACTTTCAAAAGATTGATTCGACTTTCCTCCAAGCTCGACTTCGACCCGCCATCAATAAAATAACGAGTAACCAAGGTTTGTTCATCCACTTGTAAACTATCACTCACAATTTGACAAGAACTCAACGGTTTCTCATATTGTTTCATCGTATAAGTTGGAGTATGACCTGAAATAATCGTCTTCCCTTCAAAATCTGGGTGTAAATCAACACCTGTTAAATGATTTAAGGAATCTATATAACTATCTCGCGCCCAGAGCATAGTTTCTACACTTTGCTCACTTATCGGTAAATCCAACTCAAACCCTGCATGAACCAAGATATTAGAACCATCTTCTAAGCAATACGGAAGAGAACGCAACCACTGCAATTCATCATACAAATAGTACAGTAATTGCTCACGTAAGTCGCTTTCAGATGCATAGGGAATGCCTAAATTCTCTAAAGTAGCTCCTCTGCCGTTATGATACCACCAATTGTGAGAAAAAGGACGGTAAGCAGCGTCTAATAAAAATTTATCATGGTTGCCTAAAATAGCTTGAGCCTTACCGCTCTCACAAAGAGACTTAATATAACGCAAGGTATTCAACGTAGCCTTTGGCTTTACATCATAACCGTCAATATAATCACCACCAAAACGAATTTCACAATTCTTATCTGTCATCTCAGGTAAGGTATCTAACCATTTCAAAGACTCATAATTGGCATGAATGTCTGATAAATACAAGTAAGATTTCAAAACGTACTCTCCTTAGTTATTTCTTCTTTTTTTACGTTTATTCAAAGAAAACAACTAAACTTGTACCGTCTACCAACAAACCAAAAGGTGCGTGAGCTTTATCTTCAACTCCGTTACCTATCATGTATAAATTAGAAAACTTATCAGTTAAAATATCTTCTTTGAAGTTCTTCATATTATAAAATTCAACTATAGAAGAACTATCCAAACCTAACTGACCTAATTCTTCAAAGTCCTTTAACTTCATCTAGTAGAACCTCGATTTTCTAAGTATTCATCAACTTCTTGTTTCATTTTACGAACTTCCGCAGTTCTCTCTTCTGACATTAAAACAGGTTTTAGATAGAGAATCCCTCGACGCTCTTGCTTACGAATAAGGGGATACCCGTGAACTTTGCGCCAGTTATTAGACCAATACTGAGCATATTTGTAATCATATCTCACAGACTCAAAAATCAAGTCTTGATTTTCTGTCCTCTGTGGTTTAGGTTCTACATAAACCATAAACTCACAAGGATTTTCATCATAATTTTTTGGTTTGAAATAACGCATACATTAAACCTCACATTCAAAAACTACTGCAGCATAAACATAATGTTCGTCAACCGACATAGAAATGCTTTGAATAACAAACTGCGGACTTTTTTGTAACATATCATTGATTTTATCTTCTACGTCTCTTGTTGTTTCACCACTTAAAATACGAACGATACTCTTCTTATTCATTTTAAAATTACCTCTTGTTTCTCTTTTTCAATCCACTCCGGGTAAAATAATTCACCCTCCAACTTATCTGAAGAGTAAGATACCCCTACAATACTTGAAGAAGCTCCCTCTGATATAGCTTGTTTTGCAATTTCTACAACCGAATGAACTAAACCTTTATCTAAAAAGAAATTATTCAACAAACTTATCTCAGACTTTGTATGAGCTAAACGCTCACTAGTGCTCTTACAAGCATCGTCTAAAACATGATACTCCTCTTTACTAGATAAAAGCAGGTAAACATGTTTATCATGAATCTCTTGACTACGCACAATACGACCTTCAATCTGATTTGTTAAACCTGAATTTCCGGTAAAAGAGTAAAATATCAAATGATTAATAAAACCTAAATTCAATCCTTTTTTTAGATTAGTAACAATTACTTGATACCCTTCTTCATGAAATTCATCTAATTTCTCTTTCTTTTTCTTGGGAGTGTTATCTTCTCCGTTTATCGTAAGTGCTTTTATACCTAACTGATCTAAGTAGTCTACTAAGACTTTTTGAACTTCGACCGTCTTCGCATAAATCAAAGCTTTATCTTTCCCAATACGGTACTTGAATAAATCCTCAATTACCTGTAACTTTGGTAACACTTCAGGAGTTAACTCTAAAGAAGTGTCAAACCATGAAGGATCGTCCCAAACATAGCTTTTATACCTAGTTTTACTATACAAGCGACTTTGTAATTGAGAGGGTTTGTACAAAATCACTTCACAAGTAGAAGTCTGTACCGATACTCCTAACTCCTCACGAGCAGTACCAAAACACATAAAACGAGTCGCTACTTTGAACAATTCAGGGTCTTTATAGCCTAAAATCTGATGAGTTTGAAAGGATTTTTGAACAAATAACTCTTCAAACTTCTGTTTTGTTGGCATTACATTTGGAAACAAATAATTAAGTTGATGGTACATCCCCTCAATCGACTTCTCAAATGGAGTAGCATTCATCACTACAATATTTGAAACCAATTGGTCTCGTAATAATTTACAAGCCTTGTAAATATCTGATTTATGAGAACCTAAAATGGAACCTTCATCTACAAACAAATAGTCAAACTTTCCGTTTACTTTAACAAACTTAGCTAACCAAACGATAAACTCATGGCTTTTTGATACCGCTGAATAAGAAGCAACTATACCTCTCACCAAACCTATCTCTTCTTGTTCTGCTATAAAGTCCTGCACTTGTTTGCTATCACCAGTTGTAGTAGGTATATAAGAACCTGTAAAACGAATCAACTCTCTTCTTGCTTGTTCTACCAAACCAACCTCAGTTAAAAACAAGTAACGCAAAGGTTTACCGACCTTCTCTTGTTTCAATGAATTAACATGATTGATAACAGAAGCTACTGTAGCAGTTTTACCTAACCCTACACTATCCATAATTAAAGCAGACTTAGATGCTAAAATGAAATGAACACCATAAGTTTGATACCCTCGCAAAGAACCTTTGGCGACCTCTTCTGTCAAACTCGATTTTGTTTCAATAACCTTATCAACTTGCTCTGAACTTAAATCCAATAAACTATCTGCTAAGTCCGAAAAACCAATCTTTTCTTCATCAACAGCTGCTTGTTGAATAATCTTATCTAATAATTGATACCGCTGTCTAGGCACTTGTTTATCTACAAAACCACCTTGGTACAATGAAACTTCTCTTACTGACACAAGTTCGCCTTTCTAAATCTTCTTACCATTTATTTTATCAAACTAAAAGAAAAAAGTCAAGATATTCCTTGACTTTTATTTCTTCTCTAACTCTTTGAAAAAAGCTTCTAAAATTATATCATCTGCTAGTTTTTTATCTTGAGTGCTTAAAGCCGTTACAACTGGTTTGAAGGTCTCTCCATAAAGTCTACGCTCTGGATAAAATACCTTATAGCTTTCTCCAATTTTTCTTACTTTGATACCATGAACTACAAGCCAACCCCCTACGACTGCGGAACAAATACCGCAAAGACCGTTCGGCACACCTGTAGCATTCACCCAAGCAAATCGTATATTTGTAAACTTTTCCACTGTCATCTCACTTTCTACTGTCTTACGAATGTGCAAATATCAATAAACCACTCTTACGCAATACTTTCCCTTGTTTTACCGCAGATTCTATTTCACTCGGAGAAAAATACTCCAAAGCAACTCGCTCTTGAACCCTTAAATTGCGCCTACAGTAAGCCACAAAGTCTTCATTTAACTGACGAGCAGACTTATCTGCATTAGAGTTTTGCACAGGTTGAGAAACTACATTACCAATATCAGGACTCACCTTACTTACAGGAGTATCTAATTTCCTTGGTTGCAAAACCTTACGCACATCTACTTTAGGAGACTGTGGAGATATCTCTTTTGTTTTCGGTGGAATATAAGTCCACTCTTTACGCAGACCAATATAATCTGAACGAAAAACCTCTTCTCGATATTCTCGTAAAGTTGGTAGCTCATCTAACCCCTCAATTTGCTCTGTAGTCGAGTTTTCTTCTTGGTTAGTGTTTCCTTCAAACCATGAAGAAAAATCTTCTGTAAGCTCTCCTGTGGCTTCTAAAGCACTTACACGTGCAATCTCTTCTAATTCTCTTTCTAAATCATCCGATTGCTCTTCCTCACCAAAATCAAAATCCGATAAAGAAATATTGGCAAAGGGGTCTAAGGATACCACTGTGGATTCTTCCACCACTTCGTTTTCATCTGTAGCAAAACTCGAACTCAAGTCAAGAGTCGCAAACTGCTCAAAGAAACTATCTAATTCTACAGTCTCTTCTTTGTCAAACTCTTCAAAGTCTAATTGATACCGAACAGGTTCCTCTACAGGTTCAGTCTCTATACTTTCAATAGATACTATAGGTAAAGGGCGAAAAAGCGAAATACGCTCAAACTCCCTTTTCTTTACCTGCTCATAACTCTCATAACGAGAACTTTTTCTAGCAAACACTTGCATCGCAAGCAGAAACCTAGAACTACTAATCGGATATGTTATCTCCATGTCTTATACAACTCCTATCTTTCTGCCTACTACATCTAAATATCACGTACAAAATAATTTCCTAAATCTTGCTTCTTGTTATCTTCTCTGTAAAACTCACCTTCAGAACTGTTGAGACCCAATTTATCTAACGTCTCTTGCGCACCCTCATTTTTTAAACGCTGAACATATGCGGAGTTTGCAGCTTCTTCTGGGTATAATTTCGTCCACATTCTACGCTGTGATTCATACAACTTCACTAAACGCTCTTTCCCTTCGTTTAAACTCATAATCAAAGGAGCATGACCAAACTTAGGCTCAGAAGCACTTGCAAGAGTATAGGCGAAATCACCCTGTTTCGTTGTTGGGAAATCAATCGAACGATAAGTATCCGTCCAAATTGTCTTTTGAATATCTACCCCAGCTTTAACCGCAAAACGATTTTCAACCATACGAGAAGCCGTTTTAGGGAAGTAATCATCATGAAGTTGATGTGGTACAAATATCAAGAAGATACCGAGGTTAGGGAAGGCTGTTAAAATCTCACTCAAATAAGACTTGTAAACAATCTTATCTTCTTTACTCAACTTACCTGCAAAGGAGATAATTTCATCCAAAACAACAAATAAGTAAGGCATCTTATCAGACTCACTACTGCACTTCGCATTGTAGTCCTGAATTTTTAATTCATTCCCTAATTGACGTTTTCTTCTAGGAGCTTCTGTTGATACCACCCAATCTAGTAAGTTCAATATAGCAGGAGCGCCTGACACAAATTTCTTGATATGAGGAGCTGAGATTTGATACCAGTCTGAGTCCTTGTTTTTCATATCACCAATTACAAATTGAACCTTTTTAGGAGAGTTTAAAGCAATCATTTGATTGACTATACTTGTAGCCAATACAGACTTACCTGTACGAGCTAAACCTGCAATAATTGTACCTGTATGTTTCGCTAAGTCTAATACAATTGGCTCCCCAAATTCATCCGCACCAAATACCACAGGTAACTCATTTTTAGGATTTTCAAAGTAGTCTCTCTTTGCAGATACCAATTCCCTCAACATAAAGGCTACCGCAGTTTGCTTGAATATTGTAATAAAGATACGACTACCTCTACCTACCGCAGTAGTGTATACACTCTCCCCAAAATAGTCTTTCATCTGATCACGAAGCAACTCCGTAACCTCTTTCGCAAAGGAACTTTCTTTCCCTTTCATCTTCTCAGGGCGGTCAGTGATAATCTCAAATACAGAAACACGCTCTGTAATCGATTCAACCTGAACCCAATCCATCTCAGATAAACCTTTCAGACCACCTGTTTGAGCGTCTCGTAAGAAAGTCTCCAACTGTTGAAACTCTAAACTGCTTTTTGGAACATCCCTAGACCAATCAGGTTTCAAACTAGAACCATCTAATACAGATAAGTATTTATCCACTAAAAGCTTTCTTGAAACTAACTCAGGCTCTTCGATACCACCTGCTAAATCTGTAGTAAAAGCACCTTCACTAGCTTTCTCATCTTGTGGGTTTTCTAATTCTGCTCTTGAGGTATTTTCTTCCTCTTCCTCAACCTCATCAGAAACTTCAGGAACTTCAACACTGGTTGCAGTTGCGACACCACTGGCTACAACGGCTTCACCCCAAACATCTTTTGCTCTATCTACTGGAGATGAACCGAAAGGGTCTGCTAAATCATCGACCTCTTCTTTCTGAAACAAAAGACTCTTCGGTTGAGAATCAAAGGAATCTTCTTCTACGTTCTCATCAAAATCATCCCAACCCCCTGTAGAACTCATGTTCTTAAACTGTTGAGACTCTTCTTGAAAAGGAGGTCTGTTGCTTGCTGATTGTGGCTCTTCAAAATCCTCAAAAGAAGGACGATGACTACCTCTATCGCCAAAATCCTCTTGCTCTCTTCGATAAGCATCATATTGAGCTTCTTCTTGTTCAATTACAGGATTTGACCAAGCGCTATCATCTTCCAAACCCCACTCAGGGTTTTTACTGTTCTTATAAGCATAATAACCACCGCTAGAAGCCAAACAGATACCCGACATGGTTACAACAGGAAAGGTTGCAAATTTCGTAAAGATACCAAAGACAAATGACAAACCAAACACTAAACCATAAAACTGAATAAAGGCAGTCAACCCTCTACGCAAACGGTACTCACTTCGGAACATATCATCCGTTTCCCATAAAACAGGTTTCGTATACCCCCAAATATTCATCAAGCTTTTACCTGCTGCACTTGCAACTTTACCCGTCCAATCTTGATGTTGATTTGGACTTTGTGGAGGTACTTGTTGGTTTTGACTCCCAAAAGGAGGTACTTGACGACCAATACTATTCGCAAAAGGGTCTCCTTGGGAACCTCTCAACCTATCCCCAAAGGGTCTTGAACGCATAGACATGAAATCTTCATCATGACCTAAACCATTTTCAAACTCCCTACTCTCACGCTCTCTTCGAGCCTGAGACTGCCTTGTTAAGTCATCATTTGAATTATTCCATCTCACTAACGACCACCCCCTAACGTAGCTAACAAAAGAACAACACCAAAGATAACCATCACTCCAATTACTAAAGACCTACAATTTTTCACATCTTTGGCGAGATACCCATCAGGGAGGGAAGCACTAACCCCCCAAACCCAACCTCCAAAAAAGAGAATAATCATAAACAATATAAACATCTAAACCACCTACTTAGCTTGTGCTAACACACCTGTTCTAAATAAAGGAGTGTCACTTAAATACTTAGGTAAATCTGCTTTTACTACCGCAGACTCCCCTGAGTTCAATTTTAAAATAAAAGCTTTCTTATAAGGTTCTGAGTGTACTTCATCATAACCTGCAGTCAAACCTTCATCCTCTTCAATTACTGCACCAATCTCAGCTAACTCATCGGATAAATCCATGATACCGAGAGCTTTACAGACTTTCTCTTGATAAGTCGGAGACTTAATTTTACCTACCATCGCTAACGTATAGTTGGCAAACAAAGAATACTCATCTTTTTCTACCAATTTAGCAGGGTCATTGGAAGCAACGATATTAATATCCCCTGCTTTACGACCCCCTGTAATTGGAGTTTTTAAAATCTCTACTGCATTTGGTAAAGAGCTAAAACGCTGCAACTCTTCCCAAATCTTAACGTTGTATAACCCTCTTGCAAATGGATAAACTGTACGATAATAAGCAACCGTTGCAGCATTCATTGGAATCAATATAGCGTCCAATTCAGACAACTGACTCTCAGGAACACCGCGCATATTATAATCACAAATAACTAGTTTAGCATCAATAATATCTGACAAGTAAACAGGTTTTGTAAAGTAATTATTTAACTTCTTACTCTTATCAAAATAAGAACCAAAAGTCTCTAAGAAATACAAACGATCTGCTTGAAAAGCTTGCAGAGCATTTTTATAAAGCTCTCGAATATCTTCATCTTTCAATACTTTTTTATCTTCATCTGTTACCGAAACCAACAAATCATCAAAGCTAGGACGATATTCTTTCAAATACTCATATACCGAATAAATTGAACAACCTTCTAAATTAGACCAAGTTGAAACTTCCTGAGATACCCCTTGGCTACTGTAAAACAAGTCTACCCCACGCTCAATAATCAAGCGAATCCAAGGATATGTTGATAAAGTCTCTTTCCCTGCAACTGCACGGAATAAGTCAATTACATTTTTACGAGAGCGAGTAAATAAAGTCAAATCCATCTCATCATCCCCTGTAGGAACCAAAGGTACAGGATCAAGATACCGCCCTGAACCCATTCCAAGGTCTAATGAAACGACTTGGAAGTCTTTCTCTAACAAAATCCCTAAACCTTTATATTCCCCACCTTCGTAGTCGTTAATTGTCATAATCATGTTATCATTTGCAGCTAATTGAGTTGCTAACAATTTCATCAAGTAAGACTTACCAGACCCTGACATACCAAGAATAATAACAATTTCCGCATCCGTTACGTCACGTTTGAACTGATGAAATACAGGAGAATGAGTTTCAATATTTGTTCCTAAATAGGTTGTCCCATAACCAACAATACCTTGCTCAAATGGATGCCACTGCGCTCTCAGTTCATCTGATGTGAAAGTAGAACGAATTTTCCGCTTACTTTCTTTTGTCATCTCAGCACTAAACGGAGAGAAGTCTGATACCGTGTCTGCAATAACACCGGTAACCCTACGAACTTGCAACCCTGTTTTATGTTCACACATACGCTCAAAGTCTTTTAGAACTCGAGTAAACTCTTCACTACGCTGACCTGTAATGACAATCATAACACGTACTTTATAAAGATACCGCTTATCTTGGTCACTCATAGTCGCATCATTGGCATAGTCAATAGACATAGCTAAACGCTCATCTTTTTGACGAGACTTCACATATTTATGAGCATTGTATCGAGAAGTTGTCTGAGCTTCTTCTTGAGTTTTATCACTTACTTCATCTAAAACAGATAAGCGAGTTTTTACCTTCGGGTCATCCCAATTCAACTCAAAAATCTCATTATCTTCAATGAAATTCATGGAAATTCCTTCAGGAACCATCGTCCTGAAAGTCGCTCGATACCCCATTTCAAACTCTGGAGGCAACTCATCAACCACATAATAGGCAGTTACATTTTGAACCTTACTATATGTGAAGTTCGAATCCATATATAAGCGCCTGTTTGAAGCCAATGCACGTTCAGGATTATAGCGAGAACGGTACTCGTCATAAACATCATCCCACATTTTAATCAAATCAATATGACGTGCAATCAAACCTTTTCGCTTCTTAACTTGAATTTTGTCTTTCTCATTCTGTAGCTTCGTTTCGGACTTTGATTTTACTTTCTTCTGTTTCTGTTTTTTCAACTATCCAGACCTCAACTTTCATTCTCCTACAAGGTAAATCCACAACGCTCTGTAAGTTTACGCATAATACTATCAAAAGCCTTCTGTTGTTGCATAATACGAGAACCACTTGCAACCGCATAACTTTCAATAGGCGCTAAAACACCTAACTGTGTTTGCTCCCCCAACTCATTGACAATACACTCCTCAGAAGTTAAGTCGAAGTCTCGCATTAAGCGCCTACTCGAAGTAGCATAAACAGTGTTGATACCCCTACCTGTTATAGCTTGATTTCGCTTATAAGTTCTATCAAGGATAACATATAAATCCATAGTTGGGTACATCAACTCTTGCATAACTGTCTGTGTCGGTGTTGTAGTATATATAGCAGGAACCAAGAATAAAGAGGAACGATTCTGTAAAATGGTTTTAGCATCTGCTTTTGCTAAATTCTTATACCGTAAATCTACAAAATCACTATCATTTTCTACAATCAGCAATTTAGCATTCAATTCTGGAACTCTACTTAACCAATCTACATACGAAATCAAGAATGAAGTAAGATACCGCGTAGGTGCTTTTTCTTTTATTATTAAAACTCTTGAATTGCCTGTATAGGTATATTGAGTATAGGCGCTAATCGAACCAAAACTACCAAAAGAACTAGACTTAATATTGTCTAACTCTCTCTCCCTTTGGGATAACTCATCTTCATAAACCTTAACTTTACTAGAAGCAGATAATAAAAAACTCTGAAGTTCTTTACTCAACTCCTCTGAAAAAACGACTTCTTGAAGAGCGTCGCTCACTTCTTTATAAGCTAACGAAAGCCTACGCTTCTCTACTTTCGGTTCTTGCTCAAACTTCTCTTGAATATACTGGTCAATAATTACAAAACTATCTGCTAAAACTTCCAACTCTTCAGCTTTAGTAGATACTTTGTTTGTTGCTAAAAACTCTAATAACTCCGAAAAACTCTCAGTAGACTCAATTAAACTGCTATCTGACATCACAAAAGCACCAATTGTACGCATCAATTCTAGTAAAATACGAACAGGCTGATCTGCAATGTAGGCAATCTTTGTTAGAGAACAATCTCGCACTGCATTCAATAAAAAAATTGCAAAATCAAAATCCTTATCTGTATAAGACTCTACAATCAAGGTAGACTTCATTGTAAGCCTACCTATATCTGATACACTCTTAACAACCGAAAAACCTGAATACGATACCGGTTTTGTGGTTAAAATATAATCCATAATTCAACTTACCCTAGCTGTAACAAAGCCATCACTTCATCTTCTAACTTCGATACCGCTTTTCTCTCTTTCTTCGTCAAACGCTTCTTGCTAAAAATACGACCACCAAAGCTAAAATTCTTTATAACCCCTTCCTTAGCCATCATAGGCTTAGGAGACTGAAATACAGGCTCTACTATATCCTCTTCTTTAGCTACTTTCGTGTAATTGACAACCGGTTTTTCATCTTTCTTAGCAGAATGGTGTAAACGAATGTCATCTAATGACCCTTTACACAAGACTTTCGCCAATAAGTCTATATTAGCTTGCTCCTGTGGTTGTAACACATAGTCCGTATAAATAGGCTCTGTAAAGACCGTATAATAAGACTGAATAACCTCTAAGTCACCACTCTCAAAGGAACGCCCAAATAAAACTACTTCCGTATTTCTTAGATTTTCACTCAAAAACTTATGCAGATTATGAAACTCTTGCTCTGAATTTACAGCTAAACAGTTAATTACCAAACGCTGACAACGTAAAGCTTTTCTACTTGCAGAAGCAATAAAGGAACCTATAGAACTAAAACCTTCAACCTCTTTTAAGTCATGTGACTCCAAAATCATATTTACATACTGATTACTGTTCTCACCAAAAATCAATCCAATCATCTAAAAACCTCACTACTTAATATCAAACAAGTCTACAGAACTTGCTGATTCTTTCTTTTCTTCACGACTAAATTCTTCTTTACTAGGAGTTACCCCTCCAAATAAATCCACAGATTGAGAGGAGTTATCCACAGGTTGTGGAGAAGGAGATCCCTTGCTTTCTTCCACAATATCCAATACAGTTGTTAAACCTGATGCTTTCTCTGTACTAACAACATCTGTAAATAAGTCAATCGAAGGAGATTGCCGTGCTTCTTTTGGTTTAACTGCTTGCGCTTTTTGTTTCTTAGAAACTTTCTTAACAGAAACACCCTCTTGTTTTTGTTGAGCTTTTACCACTTCTTTGCGTTTTGCAGCAACTTGTTTTTGTCGTAACTCTTCTTCACGTCTTAACTTACTCTCAGTAATAGAATTAGAAACTTGTTTCTTACGACCTTGAGCATCCCCAACCCACAATAAACGTAAACTAGAAGGAGTTGATTTTTGTACCGCTTGATTCATAGCAGCTCGAATTGGAAAATCTACAATACCATACAAATCACCAACCAAACGACCAATCTGCTCTTCATTCAATACTTGGATACGCTTGTAGCTCGCAGTCAATAAAGTTGAGTTTAAACTCAATACGTTATCCCAAAACAAGTCTGGGTCACCGGTACCACGTAGTAGGAAATACTCATAAGTTAATTTAGAGCTACTAGAATTATCCTCCCAATGATGGTACATGGAAGATAAAATCTTTTGCATAATAGGCGAAGACACTTCATTCAAATGATTATACAAGTCGTCAAAACGCTCATCATAAGAATTAGAAGCTTGAATATCAATCAACTCAGGTTTGATACCCAATATTGCACACTGATTATAAAAGGCTCCAAGACCTTCGCCATGTTGAAAGGCTTTCTCTTGAACGTTCCCTACCTGAGTTTTTCTAACACATCGAATAAAAACTCCAAAACTACCATCCAACATATAACTAATATGAGGATAAATAGAGTCAATATCAAAGATACCGAAGAAGTAAGAGAACATAGACTCATCTGTCTTGCTCTTTAATTCTTCACGAACCTTGAAATCTCGCTTCACTTTTTTCTCGTCAAATACAAATAAGGAAATAAGACGAAAAGGTAAAGGGAATAAAAGCACCCACAAGCATAAAGCTACAAACCAATTCTGTACAATAACGGACAATACAATACAAAGTACAATATAAACTCCAAAGTATAAAGCACTCTTCCCTAATCGAATAATACCTTTAGAAGCTACACCATAAGTACCCTCAGCTTCTGCAAAGTTTACCAAATTCGTTACTGTAAGTTTACCTAATTGGGGTTTCACTAACCAATACCCCTGAGAGTAATTTCTCCCTCCACTATTTCCTGTGTTATTTGCTTCGCTCACTATTTAAACCCTCCCTCAAGTATACTCCAAGAAGTTACTTTACCACCTCTAGTATAAAGCTCTACTAACATAGTACGCTCACTCCTCAAATCACTTTTACTTGTAACTGACACATCAAAATAACCAACCCAACGCTCTAAATCATAAGCAGTATAAGTGTGGTATATACCCTTTGGAGATACTAATCTTGTTAAATCTTTTGCTGTCTTTTGTTTATACTCAACTAAAGGCTCTCCAACTTCTTTCTTAGACCAAGGTATACGATTATAAGCTCGATCTGCTGACTGCGCATCTTCCACATTAGCTAACAAAGTTAAATAAGATTCCACTTGAGTTTTTGTTAAACCATTTTCTTTACTAACCCATTGATCAGTAGAAAGCTCAAACAAATCATCTGCAAACGTTGATTTACTCTCATTAGATACTCCCCCACTCGTATTAGTTATATCACTCCTTGTTGTAACAACTTGCTTCTCTCCAAAACTTAACTTAGAAAATAAAGTACGAGAGATAAAAAAGAAAAAACTAAGACACAACAAGATACCCAATAAAATCGAAGCTACGACTTTAGTTTTACTTGAAAACCGATACTCTAAAAGAGAAAGAAACCACAACACTACTTTATTTGTCAGTCTTCTCATGGATGATATCCCTCCCTTTCTTCAAAGCTCCACACACTATAATCTTGCACAGAACCTGTGCTATCATAGGTAATGGTTGCTACTCTAGGAGCATCTAAACCAACCTTCTTCAATTTAATCATCTGAAATAACGTTTGTGTATCTGAATCATAACTATATCGAATTTCAACCTCCGTTATCACTCCTTTTAAATTAGGATATTCTGAGAAAACTGTATCTAAATCCTTGTAAGCACCCTTCTTTTCTAAACTATCATATTTCAAACTTGTAGTATTTTGACTAGAAACCCCTGTCTTACCTATATAAGTTGAAGTCCAATTTATCAAGTAAGTTTCATAAGGTTTTACTAAATCCTCTAAAGCAATTTGCTCAGACCATGATTTTTCATACTGGATTTTACGCTTTTTATCAATTAAAGGAGAACGAAATTGGCTAAGTGTAAAAGAAACTTCTTTACTATTTCCAAAAAAATAAAAACCACACAAACAAAGGATACCGCAAGCACCTATGACACTAATTATTTTGTTAACTCTACTCTTTGTTTCCATACGGAACTAGCTCCGATTCTTTTGTTGCAGAAAATCCATCATGCATAATTCTAAATTTCAACTGATTATCACACCGAACTAATAACACACCTAATGCAGTTATAAGAGAGACTGAACCCTGTAAGTAAGCACCTTTATGCTTAACATAAACTAAACTTCCTACGCGCAAATCCTTTAACCAACCACTTCTTCTATCCACAAAAACCATATAAACCACCGCAACTTTTATTGATGTTATTATTTTACTACATCTTTTAGCAAAACGCAATGTTTTCTATTTCTTACAAACAGAGAATTTGACCAAACTACAACTAATTGTTCTATATCGCTCTAAAATCGCTTTTAAACCACTTAAAAGAAAAAGAGGTAAAATCCTACCTCTTTTTATCTAAAATTCGTTAGAAAGCAAATAGACGCTTCTGAGAACGGTTCTAACCAAATGTATCTGGACGACCACCGTTCATGTAAATCAAAGTATATACTTCTTTTGCTTCATCATATAACAACACAAGCCAAATATCATCGTATTTACCACCAGTTAAAGTAAATAACAGTTGATAAGTGTTAGAGTCTGTAGTAGACCATACTTCAAAACTAGAGTCTTTTACTTGATACCCTTGATCTTCTATCGCATAACGAAGAGAAATACCTTTTGAGTCTTCTTTTAACTTCGAACTTGCTTGATGACGGCGAAACCCATCAAACAAAGACTCAATAGTTTTACGTTGAAAGTCTAACTTAGACGAGTCAGAAACTTGAGAACCTGCAGAAAGATACCCTCTGGCTTTTCCTAAATCTATGCTCAAGTTACTTGTGCTTTCTCCTTTTGCACCTTGACTCTCTTTTTGAGAAATTGTACGCTCAGGAACTGCCGAAACTTCACTAGACTCCGATGGGATTTGAGTTTCCTGAATAAAAGAACTAGAGTACCATAGGTACCCTCCGGCAAGAGCTAGACTTAAGCCTACAATCCCTAAAGCAATAAATAAACCTTTAAATCTTCTCATAAATACCTACTTCAATAATGGCGCTTTATTCTCATCATAAGCGAAAACCATACTACCATAAGTACCTGCTTTGTAAATACGATAGTGCCAAACAAAAGTTTCTTTTCTGTAATTCCACCCTGCTAGAGGAGTGTTCTGTTCAACTGTCAAAATAGAACCATCTTTAAATACAGTACAAACCAAGCCAGTATGACCATAACCAACCGCTTGACTCGGGTCAGAGAAAATAGCACCTCTTTTTGGTATTGTTGTTACAGAATTTCCAAAAATACTAGCCCAAGAGTAAGCTTGGTCTTGTCCATTACCTTGTACGTTTTCTTGTGCTCGACCCCAAACATTATTCCCCAATGAAATTGTTAAAGCTACACACTGACCATCTAACTCAGGATCCCCTGTATGGAACCAGTTATTTCCGGGAGGCCCAAAACTCATTCCATAATTTTCAGGATTTAAAATATAAGGCTTTAAACTCTCTGGCAAATCCTCTGGTCGCCAACCCCAAGAAGAAAACGCATCTGCTGGTGGTTCATCCGCACCATCTACAGTAGTTAAGGAACTACCACTAGCACCTCTGGAACCCCCACCTTTAGAACCCCCAGAATCTCCTGAACCTTTTGGTCTACACTTAACAGCTTTGATAACCTCAGTTACTTTATCCTCAGTTGATTTCTTCTTATCCTTAGAATCACTTGAAGAATGAAAAGCATCATAGATACCGCGAGCTAGGAATTTAGAGTACAAATCATAACCTTTATCATTCATGTGAACTGAGTCAGAAGTGATATCCTCCCATTTAGACTTCTCTTTCACATAACGATTCCAGTCAAGGTAAGCCATATTAGATTTATCTTTCACATAAGACTTAATAACTTCTGCAATCTTATCATGCTCTATCGTATTATAACCACTACCACCACCTTCAGATGCAGTATTTACCCATAAAATACGCTTGGCGCTCTTCGCTTCCTTGACTAGTTTATCCATAAGTTCAGGTGTTGGCATTTGGTTAGTACCTAACGCTACAACCAAACTCCCCTTCATACTACCTGAACTTTCTAAAGACTTCGCAGTTTCTATACCTGATAGACTTGAGTCACTATTCTCAAACGCTCTTGAAACTTTACTGTCATAAACTCCATCAGGCAAGTAACCTTTCAACTTACTTTCAACACCAACTCCTAAAGAATCTCCAATAAAAGTGAAATCTTTAAAGTCTTTCAACCACTTCTTGATTTCCTCTGTTAACTCTCCAAACCCTAAATTGCTACTTGAAGGGGTTATTGCACCACCACCGCTATCTCCATCTGATACCGGATCACACTCAGTCGTCATAATCGCTGCGTAAACCACCGCAGTGGAAGCTCCAATCATCCCAAGAACCAACGTCCAACCAAACATTAGAAATACCATAGAGGCAAGACGACAAGTCCACATAAAGATACGATTAGCAACCAATAGAACACGAGTAGTTGTGTTTTTTAAATGTAAAGACACTTCTTCTCTTGCTACACTTGCAAGCTTATCTTCTGCTTTTTCTCTAACATCTTCTGATAATTCTTCTTGACCTAATAACTCTTGCAAAGTTCTTCGATCTCTTTTTGCTCTTTTTATTTTCGCTTTTGTTTTATTTAAAGACTTTTTACCAAAATGTCGAATAATACGACCGAACAAAGGATAAATAAAAGTCAGTAACATCACAATGGTTGGAAGAACTACCATCCGAAACATCGGCTCCCAAAACATATCAAACCTCCTTCTTTACAAAAGTTTTAACAGTTTGTAGCCAATTATTCCAGACTACAAACCGACAAGCAAAATATCTTTATTAAGATACCGCCTGACTAAAGGCGACTAGCCTTTAGATTTTACTTGTCGAAAATACCTTTGATATTTTCTTTATCTTTATCTTTACGAGCTTCTTTAAAAGTGCTATCTTGTTTTTCACGTGTTCTATCTACAACATCTTGCATAGATTTATTGAACTCAGAATACTGCTGTTTAGACCTATTCTCAGCATAAACATCGTTAATAGCTTCCTGAGCTTGCTTATTCGCACGAAGTGAATCCTCAGAAACTCTCGATTTCTTCGTATTCTTACCGAAAGTACGCTTGTACTTACGACCTGCTCCACCTAAGTTCTTCTTAGCTTGGCGAGCTGCGCTTAAACCACCACTTACAGAAGCTCTTGCATCAGACACTGCATCTCGTAAACGAGCATTCGAAGCTCCTGAAACAGAATTATCTACACCGCCTGCAATATCTTTCATCTTCTCGATACCACCTGTGACGAGACCACTCACCATAGCAGCTCCTGCTTTTACAGGAATAGAGACAATGCGAGCATTCTTGTAAAGTCCTCTAAACAAGTTCAATACCGCAGACCAATATAAGGCACAAGCAATAATGGTTACAAAGATAAGTACACCCATAGTTGAACGAGGAGAATTAAAGGATTGATTGTTTCCTAACTCACCTGTTACCAACTGATGACCACCTTCACCCATGAGAATAGATACCGTAAAAGCTAACATGATATTGACAATCAAAACAGTTAAGAACGGCATCATACACTCAGTTGTGAAAGATTTAACCATACTTTTATCCTGCCTGATAAACGAAGCAAAGATAGATAGTAACATAGCAATCGGTAAACTACACAAAATTAAAATTAAGAGAGTTGGAACCAAATATACAACTACAAAAGAGTTAAACCACATCATAACCAATGTAGTAAACCCATCTTTCTCCGCTACAATCTCGTAAATATCAGATTTCAAAGTTTGGTTATACACAATACTCTCTCCTGTCGCATTTTGTAAAATCATACGAAGGTAAGCATCCCAACCAAAGGACTTCAACTCAAAATTTTGTGGCTCAAATACGACTTGACGTTGATTGAAACCATTTTGTGAGAAAATACGGTTAAAGTCAAAAGTTGCAATCATAGCACTTGCAGTGTTTAAAACTACATCGTCAAGAGTATAGTAATTCATCACATTTAACCAGTCGTTCCGAACCTCTTTTGTAACCTCTTGAATCTTCTTCTCTACTTGTGTTAAATCAGACTCCTTCAAACCATAATATAACATCTCACTCTCTGAGAAGACCATTGGACGAAGAGTATAGGAAGCAGGGTTCATAGGCTCATAAACCACTTGTTTTTCACCCGCATAAGTAATCTCTTCTGGTTTTGCAATATCTAATTCATATAGATAGTCAACCCAAGCAGTGTACGTTCTATAAGCGTTATCCGATGACAAGTTGAACCAAGTCTTATAATAAGCCTCAGACTCTGTATTAGTTATCTTTTGTAAATCTTCTTTAGTCGTACCATAACCAGCATAAGGTTTAGTACCATAAGTATCACTCCACTGTAACAAAGTTTTATTAGCTTCACGCAAATAAGGAATAGTTACCGTAAACAAAGAACCAAAGTCTAAGAAGTCTTTCATAGCTCCATAACCGGGACGACCTTCGTCAATCTGATAGTTATAAAAGAATGAGTCATTATTCTCCAACATCATAGTTTTAAACTCACCACTTGAACCAGCACGTGTGTTTAAACCATTGTCATAGAGAAGCCAAGAGAAATAATAAAATGGAGACTCAGTATACAAAGCAAAAGCTGATAGAGATACCGCATCTTCTTGAGGAATCGAGATACCCGTAGTGGCTTTATTAGCTCTTGCCATCTGCTCCTGCAAAGTCTCTCTATGGTTATTAAAGTTACGCTTAGATAAAATAAAGTAGTCTTGATCCAAACCAACTTGATCACCTACTTTTACACTCCTTAAATCTTGTAAAGAAGCTTTTGCAATAGTGTTTGACGAAATAGGAGCATAAATACGCTTCATATAACGCTGATCAATGTTTCCGTTTTTAGAAGTACCTTTACGGTCATTCATAAACCCTAACTTAGACCGTTGCATCAAAGTTTGATGGCTTACCTTATCTGAACTATCTTTCGCTAAGTAATCCTGCATAGAAGAGCGTATTTCATCAGGAGAAATTCTATCAGAAGAACCAATTTTCTTATCTACTTTTGGAAACATTGTAGATAAACCCTCAGACCAAGAGCCAATGTTAAAAATCAAAGACCCATTAGTTGAAATATTATCCCCCATAATGTTCCCATAATACATACGAGAGTAATCTGCAATATCGGCATAACCACGATATAGGTAGTTTGTATCTAAACCTGTGTAATCTTCGTTAGACAAACCATTTGCAAGCAAAGCAGCCGTTAAAGGAGAATCAATTAAAGCAGAACCACTAGGTTCATTATCTTTTCTACCTGATGACTCTTTTTTTGAAGAATCTGAATCACTTTTAGAAGAAGTCTCTTTCTTCTCTTCCTTCTTACCACTATCTTTACTATCTTTTTTGGTAACTTCTCCTGTTACTGTATTACCTTCCCAATCTACTAATTGAGCAGTTACTGCAGTAGTTGAAAGCAAGGAAGGTGCAAGGAGCACCCCTATAGATACCCCTGCTAAAGTCCAACGCTTCCACTTATCTTTTCTTGTTTTTGTTTTCACGCAAGAACCCCCTTACTAGTCTTTCTTCTCTGAACTACTTGAAGTATTCGATTTAGTCGCTTCCTCAACATTCTCAGAAGTCACTTGTTTTAAGTCACGCTTAACTTGTTGAATATAACCATCTTTCTTAGGAGCCATCCAACGAACTTTAACCGATGCACCTAGGGTTTGTTGCCATTCATAAACATCCGTTTCACCCTCATTTTTAGCACCACCCCAACCACCTTGTAATTTAATCAACAAGGCAGTGTAGTTGTCATAGTTACCTGCTTGAGCAGCTTTTTGTAATTGAGCTACTGAATCTGAGTAGTTTTGATGGGTAGCCATAACCCAGAACAAGAACTTATCTTTAAAGAAATAAGACGAAATCTGATTACTTAAACCTGTCGCAGCGTCAATCATTTGTGGTGGACTGTACAACAGATACCCAAAGGCTACTACTGAAAGTACCGCAGGCACAATCTTAATTTGACCTACAAAGACAAAGATAATCATAAGAAATGAAGCAACAATAAGAATAGTAACACCCCAAGAAGAGAACTTAGAGTACAAGTAATCTGTAAACTTAATCTCATTCATCTTAGGAATAGTTGCAAAACCTGTTAACTCCAAGTATCTAGTTGTACCAGAATAACTTGAAGCCGTATTTGCCCCAACCATATCACCTAATGAACTCAACAAGGTTTGATTCATAAATGTCTTAGACCAACGTTGTTTATACTCACGACCTTTTGTCGGATTTAACATATAATAAGCCATATTCTTCAATACATAGTCTAAGTCTTCTGGTGTAGAATCCTCTAAATCCGACTCATCAATAACAGAAGAGTTATCTAAGTTAATGACATAAGGTATATCTTTGTTTAACGGATTTGCACGAACAATTACTGTAGAAGCATATAAATTGATAGCATATTTCTTATCTGCGTCATCTGTAGGTGCTTCTCCTTTTGTATCCGCTAAACCACCTATAGAACCTTGTCCAATCCAATAACCACTACTATCTAAACGTGAAGATTTTAATGGAATATCTTGTGCTTTACCAAGAAGTAAGGTTCCATTATCCCCTAATTTCTTAAAGTGAGGATCACCTGCTGCAAAACCTTTATCATCAAAACTAATAATATCATCAATTACAGGTTTTGTAACTGTCATATTAGATTTCCATTTATAAACATCATCGTTAAAGGCTTTTGCGGTAAATACACCCCAAGCATCTGCACCACTAACGTGGTCTAATAAGTCAAACCAAGCACCACCGCCACCGAACACAGAAAATCCATTTGTAGGTTTACCTTGTGGCAACCCTAAGTCAGAGGCACCTGAATTAATTTGTTCATAAGTAGCACCATAATTCCAACCCCAAGAATCATGCTTAAATTCATTACCATGTGCTTTTGAATAAGCTTCATTAAATGGAACATTGCGAATTAACCACTGAGTATATAGAGAAGAAGATACCACAGCACCTAAATCAGAGACGTTAACAACAGGAACTCCTAAAAATTTAGAAGTTGTATCTGCACCGTCTTTCGTAGTATATTGTCCGTTAGCTACTGCGGTGTAAAAAGTTAAACTCTTATCAACTGCACCACCTAATGTAGCCGTAGCACCATCTACTTTAAGATACCCTTTGCCTTTATTCAAAGCAACTGAGTTTAGGTTGTTCGAAGCAATGGAACGACCAACACCTTTCTCTTTATCATTATAAATCTCAGCTAACTTCTCCTCTACTGTTTTTTCCTTTTTATTTGTAGGAGAGTCTTTCTTTTCGTCTTTCTTCTCTTCTTTCTTATCACTTGTACTTGAACTTGAAGAAACTGCCTTTCTGGCATACATCATAGGGTTCTGAGAACCGGGTAAAATAACAAAGTTTGTAACACTTTTACTCCCTGTGTTAGAAATCAAGTTACCAAACCCATCTACATACAAAGTAGCAGAATAAAAAGACTGGTCATAGAAACTCTTTAAGGAACCTTTATTAGCATCAAAAGAACCTGAAGCCGCAGCTGAACCTTGACGACCTGAAAAACCACCGAAATAAGCATTCAATTTCTCAGCCAAATCAGCAGGAGGTGATTGCAACCACTCAGTAATTGTTTTATCAGAACCATCTAAAGTTAAAACGGTTGAACCCCAAGCTTTATTACTATCTACAGAAGCAAAGTTTGTATAAAAAGTATCTTGCGCAATAGTAGGATCACCCGTTGGACTTGGGTTCCACTCATAAACAATTTCTTGTCGTTTTAAATCTTTATCACCTGACTTACTCTCTCTAACTAAACCTAAAAGAGTTTTCTTCTCAGCATCATATTGATATCGATCCTTTAGAGTAATCTCATTACCTTGCCCTGAAGCAGTCAACACAGAATCAGGTAAAATACCTACAGAACCCATAACAACCTCAGAGTAAGAAGCTTGATACCCCAGATTTTTCCAAGTAACACCCCCATCATCAGACTTCGCTAAGTACAATATCTCAGAAGTTTTTGCACCAACTTCTACAATTTTCTCAGCTAACTCTGTAGCAGGATCTTTAGCTAAACCCGCATGTTGAATTAATAAATCAGCAACATCTTTTTGGAACTCACCTACTGCGGTACCCCCACCTACAGCAACCTGAGTTACAAACGGAGAATACCAGTTAGACACAAAGAAACCAACCGTTTTTACCTCAGCCGGAGAAAGAGCTTTAGCACCTTTTACCAAAGAACCATCCGCTTCACCTGCTGCAATCTTCAACTGGTCAATCGAACGCTCCATAGCCGTACTCTTCTTCCCTTGAGCGTTAGCAGCTTCCGCTGAAAGATAATCTGGGTTTAACCCCATAATAGATACCCCTGCTTGTAAAGCTATAGTACCTACTAAAATAGACACACTTGCTAAAACTACTGTTTTACTAACAATGGAACGAACTTTCTTCCTACGACTTTCTAACGCAATTTGCTCCAAAGTCATAGGAACATAAAGGCTAGTTGACTTGTTTTTATCTACCGATTTTCCTCCAAAGAATAAAATCGAATCCTCTCGTAACTTGCCTAAAAACCGAGAGAACTTGCTATTTGTCTGTTGAGCGTCTTTTTCTTCTTGCTTAAACATAAGAATAAAGACTCCTTTCTTCTAAAAAAGAAACCTCAGTGTAACCTTTTACACCGAGGCTCTTACATACTTACGAGTTCCTTCCTACATTGTAAGGTAAGAAACTTCGCAAGTCTCTTACCGGTTAAATATATTGGCAAAGAATATCGCTAATGCTACTGTATTCCCAACCATTATGTAGGATAAACAAGCACCTGTAATCACTAACTTCGGTATCGAACGTGAAATATAAGTCAACATATAGTTCATGTTACGACCATCTACTACACCATCCTTGTAAGCATACCACGCTTCAGGTGAAATCCAACGAGGATTTTTATCATTCTTCTTCATGAAATGATACATAAGGGTTGGCGTCATCATAGCAAAGACATCCATCGCAATAGATACCCCTACTGTCGCACAAACTAATACACATAAGACACCTAGCAAAGTACCTAACGGGCCTCTAAAAAACTTTAACAAGTTTCGAGCTTCGTTGATATCTGCTGTGACATCAGTGTTTACTGCTTGTAAGACACTTGCTACGTTTTGGTCTTGATCCTCTACAAACTTATAAAATCTAGCACGATCCCTAGCGGACATACCACCTGAGCGCTCCTCTTTCAAATTACTTAACGCAATGTTCATAATCTGCTGACGAGTGTCTAAGGGATACTCTAAGAAATTCTTTCTGTCAATCGCAACACGTTTTTTGGAACCATTATAGTGAATGAACTTCCAGCCATCTGATACACGCTCAGACTGCACTGCTAACTTTACTCGAATTTCATTATTGATATTGTCAACTACAGAAGAGATACCTGCTTCACTATCTACGATAATGAAAGGTAAACTATTCTCCTGCACCGAAGTGGAATCAAACTTCGCTCTGGCTTGAACCACTTCTACTGTACTAGGAGCAAGTATTGTAAACACCTGTGTGCTAAATAATACCGAAAGAAAGATTATAACCGCACCTTGTAAAACTCGATAGAGCTTTAAATGAGCCATATTAACCTCCCTTTAGCGTAGAACCTTATTTTAAGCCAATGTAGTCTGCAAATAAGGCTGACAACGGACCTACTAACACAAGCATAGAGTTTGTAGCAAAGAAGCACAAAACAATCGCATATGCAAGCATCATAAACCAAGTTTTACCAATGTAGATTACAAGTGGGTTACCACCTTTATCTAAGGCTTGGTCATTCGCCAACACTGCTTGTTTTGGAATAATACTAGCTACATATCCACGCATACCTTTGGCACTTTCCGCATCTTTTACGAAATATTGGAAAGAAGGAGTCATGAAGTAGAATACCGCCACTGCTAAGTGGAAGAATAAAGAGAAGGCAGCTAAAATCAAGAATACTGCAATCGCACCGTTAAACAATGGATATGCAGGAGACAAGAAGTTAGACGCAGCATCCCAGTCTGGGGCAATATCAGCAGTAGCTACTGAGATAAGATACCCTGCTACCGAAGCTCGAGTTTGTCGCAAGTCTTTCCAGAAACGATTAACTGTACCTTTTGTTACAGCATTTTGTACTGTATCTCCTGCTTCAAGAGCTTCCGCATCTTTATCCTGAGATTTTTCAACCGTTACGTTGATGTCTTGAACAATTTTGTTTTTGTCTTTTTCAGTCAACTTATCAAAATTACTTGTAAGTTCCCCTTTTTGGTTGTAAATCTTAGAACCCGGAATACCGTCACCTGTATTTGTACGGTAAGTTTTGTCTGCTACATCACTGTAAACTTTGTCTTTAAGACGCTCAATAGACTCAGAATTAGAGTCAAAGTTTTCCACACCACCCAAGGCATGAACCTCAGTTGTAGCAGTAAAGTTTGTTACTCCGCTTTGTTCAGCCATGTAACCTGCACCTACTAAACTAGTAGATACCAACAATGTTGCAAGAATCCCTCTTGCTTTCTTTGAAATAGACATAATAGATAAACCTCAAATTTCTATTCGCAAGTTTGTTGGAGCAAACTCACTAAAGTTGTTTTATAGTTTATCCTACACTAATACGAAAAATTACTATTCCGTTCAGCTCTCTTTAAGTTACTTCCAACAACCTAAAGACAACTTTCAACTCTTGAAGTGTGCAAATTGCACCCTCAACTAAAATAAGATAATATTGAAACACCTGCTAAATCCAACAGAACCATAATCAGTAAAGCATACTGTATTAAAGACAAGGCTTTTCGAATAGCCATCTCCCACTCAGACCCTGTTTTAAAGGCTGAGATACCGGGAACTAATCGAATAGTCGTAAATATTGGAACACTTGGAAAGAATACTTTGATGAAAACACCAAGAGCGAAACGCACCCCTTCTGTCGTGAGCATGTCTAATATTATATGGGAAATTACCCCTAAACCAAACCCAGTAACAATCAGTAACCATAGTACCGAATCAAATCGACCCGTGAAACCTAAAAGCGTAGGACTCATCATCAACCATAAAATCATAAGTAAAGTAAACTCACTGTGAGTTTGCCATGAACGGTGAATACACCGCATAAATTTTAAAGTCTTATAAAGCATAGAACGCTTTTTCTGCTTACTGCTCATCTTTTCATCTAAGCGCTTATAAGGTGCATTTGCAATATGCATAAGCTTATTTTGCAACCAAGATGCTGGATCTTTTAAAGGACTTGACTCCCAATGGTGGTCGTTATCCGGCCACATACCCCCATAAATCCCTGCCGTATAGATAACTAGAAATTGTAACGCTGGGGAAATCAGTTCACTCGATAAGAGATACCCTGAGTCCTTTAACGTCACAAACCCTGCCATCGCACATACGGTTCCACCTATTCTGTGAGTTTTCCCTTCCATAAGCTACTTACCCACTAACTCTTTAAATTCCTTAGTACATACTAAACGAACCTGTACTTCAGCTTGCTTTTTCAACGTCATAACTGCTGAACCTACACGAGCTTTATTCCAAGAACGAGTTGCACTAGGGTTAAATGAGACTAAATTGATATAAGATACCGCTACTCCTTTTGCCATCTCTCTGTAAGTGACTTCCTGAAAAGTTTGAATGCACGAACGAACTAGGTTCAATGATAACTCCAGAAACTCACTCACTTTCGCTAATAAATAAGTCTGTGGTAAAACTCTACGCTCCTCTTTCGTCCACTTCGTAACCTTCATAAATAAGCCGTCAAATACATCAAAGGAGTACCCCTCAGAAATGGCTTCAAAACAACAATCTCGATAGGTAGACACAATAGAGTCTACTGTTTCATAAGTTTGATGTAACGTTTTGCTTACTTCCCTTATTACTTCTACATAAGGGAGTCTCTTAACTGCACCCATAAGACACTAACCTACTTTTCCTAATTGAAAATATCCAAACTGCGAAAACCAATTAAAAACTGTGTCGGCACTTCTTGTTGTTGAAAAATCAACCGAGATTGTATACTTGCACTAGATAAAACCTCTAACATAAGAGGAAGCTCTTGTTCAGATACTTCTACACAACAATGAGTGACCCTACCTTTAATAGTTTTTTCTGCTAACTCCAATAAATCAGCCTCAAGTCTTCGCTTCATCAAGTGAGAATGATGATTAGAATAACGAATGTCTTGCTTGTTCTTTAACTTATTAAAGACCTTTAAATCAAGAAATGCCACTAAAAATTACCTCACCCAAAGAAACCATGCCAACCTTGCATAATTAAGTTTCCAATACCTCGAAGCAATGCCATAACTAATGATACCGCTTGACCTTGAAACTCTGTTGCAAAGGAAGTCGCAAAGATAGCTAAAGCAACACCTAACCAAACCAAAGTTTGCATATGTAGAGAGATATAACGACCCAACAAATTCCCTGCCGAAACAGGACGATTACCTTGACCTCCTTGATTCCCTTGACCATAAGCTCCACCCATAGGAGAACCCATAGGAGAACCGCCAAATTGACCCATTCCGCCACCATGATTCATCCCTAAACCTCCTCGGTTATAACCCCCACCTTGTTGTTGAGAACCTGTACTTAATCCAGCATTCTCAATAACTTGACGAGCATCATAAGACAAAGTGAAGAATGAACCTAAGAGACCCCAAAAGCTAAACCCTTGCTCCTGTTTATTTTGTGTGCGACTCATAAAATATTCTCTGGGTCCAGACCATACAATAGATACCACATCTACCGCGGTTTGGAAAAAGAAACCAAACATAGCCAACACCCACAAGCTATTCGCTGCAAACATTAAAACAGAACCAATCGGAGCCGTAAAGTCTACTGCCGAATCCCATGTAGAGTCACGAGCCGTGTCTACTGCCTTATTCACACTCTCTAAGGCTTTTTCCTTAGAAGGCTTCGGAACCGACTCACGTACACGTTGAATCATCTCATTGGCTTGTTCTCTACTCAAGCTACCTGAAGTTTCAGAAGTAGTTGATGAACCTTCTGGTACTCCACCTAATGAATCAGTATTCGCAAAAACAGTGTTAGGTAATAAAGCAAGAGTATTTAAAAATACCACACTACGCAAAGCAAACTTGCGACCTGTAAACTCTCTATCTAATACTAAATTTGTAAGTTTCCCCAAAACTTGCACCAACTTTCTGACTACTTGAACCTATTTTAGCAAAAAAGTTTTTACTTGACAAGCATTTCTTTCCAAAACAAAAAAGGACATTGCTACCTGCCCTTTTTTATTCAAAATTCTTTTATTTTTCAAGTAATTCTGCAATTTTGTTAGGCGCAAACCCTTGAAAAGCACTATCAACATCTTCTAAACCATTTGGAAAAGTCACTGGTAAAGCTTTAAATCCTGCGCCTTTTAAAATCTCCACATGTTCAGGATTTTCTGGGTCATAAGGAATTTCCTTATAAGGGATACCCTTAGAGTTTAGGTTGCGCTTCAACATCTCACAACCGGTACAACGACCGTCTTCTTTTCTTTTGGTAAATACAACTACTTCTGACATTTTTCTCACTTTCTATTTTGAACACTCTAGGAAGTATTTTAGTAAACGTTTAATTCCCTTAGAACATCAGATAAAACCCAATATAACTCAAACATATCTTCAACTAAAGGTAAATCAGAATCAAAAACCTCTAAAGCATTGTGATATCTAGCACCCACATAATCAAAGTTTTGTATTGCTGAAAGCCTTACTCCTAAATTATCAAAGGCAAAGATGCGATCTATGAACTGATCTAATTCAAGAATGTATTGTTTATATCTATATAATGAACGCAAAACATGATGAGACCCTTTGGAACGCTGATATAATTCAGGAGTAAAGACGGCACTTATCTTCTTGATTTGAATCTCTAGTAACCAAGCTAAATTTACTCTTAATAATAACCTATTTTGAGTAGCTTGATAACAAATTTCTAAATCTTCCACCAAATCATCACTTAAAGCACATGAAGGTAAATTTTCAACTGTACGCATATCATAAAATAACCTCTCCTAAGACAATAGAACCACCTAAGATACCCTTTAGCATACGTTCTCTCTCAACTTCGTCTTTATACGGGTAGGTTGTCACAAATAAACCTTTTTTATCTAAACGGTCAATCGCAATAATATCCCCCTCATAAAATGGATCATCAATTGTTTGAGGATAGAATACAAATAAATCGCGGTACCCCGGATGACTTGACTTAACCTCATAGGTTTCTGCACCCTTTTTCGTAGCTCTCTTTTTTAAAATCTGTTCCATCAAATTCAACCTCCTTTTATTTAATTATACTAAAATTTAACCTATATGTCAATAATCATAAATTATCAAACACCGACTCCAATTGATCAGGAGATAGCACCTCCATAGACAATTGAGCCTTTTCTACAGTATCTTTATGATAGGCTTCTCTCTCTTCTTTATGTTTTTGATAAATCTGAGCCGTTTCTTTGACTCTTTCATTACCTTGTAAAATGTTTACTTCTGCTTTAGGAGAAACAACTTCAGAAACAACCGAAAGAGGTGTACTTAAACCACGATACCCTAAAAGCAACAGTTTAGTTTCAATATCCCCACTAGTGACTTTATCTAAGAAATCCAACAAAGCTAAAATCTCTTCGTTGCTGAACTCAGAAAAGAGCTTTGTATATAACTTTAACTCTTTTGAAGTAACACCGGGAACAGATAACCCTAACGTTAAATAAAGACCCCTTTTTGTAAACTCTCGTAACTCTTCTACAAAGGTTCGCAAACCTAAATCTAACATAGCCTTATGTACGGTTTTCGTATATAAGACTGTATTCTTAGTCTTTAAATAATTCATAAAGTCAAAATAGATTCCACTGTTCTTGTTATCTACATTCTTCTCAACGTCTTCATAACGAACAGAACCATAAGAACGGTAAATGTGCTCTAATAACTTTAAAGACTTACGATAAACACAACCTGAACGAACTGCAATAAGCTCCAATCCTGATTTCTCAAAAGCAAACCCCTCTTTCTGAGATACCCGTGTCATCAATTCAACATTGTCTGAAACAGTCGGTAACTCAATGTTTATCTCTAAATCCATCCGAGTTTTCAAGGTGTCAATCAATTTTTGTGGGTCTGTTGTACAGAATAAGAAAATAGACCTATCCGGAGCATCTTCCGTAAACTTCAACATGCTTTCCTGCCCCTTATCCGTAATCAAATGACACTCGTCAAAAATATAAATAGAGTAACCGTTGTACATTTTAGGCATAGAAGCCTCTTCAATGAACTGACGAACTTCGTCAACTTTACCTGTACGAGAAGAGTCTAACTCTTTAACCGAGTAAAGATGTTTAGCATCAGCCGTCTCAATATATTTATTTAAATCCTGACACATGCGACATTTATTACAAGGTAATAAATACTCTTTATTATGCCACTTCTTCTCTTGTTTATCTTCACATAAAACAAGCTTCGTAAGCATGCGAGCCATAGTTGTTTTACCACAGCCACTAGCTCCTGAAATCAATGTACAACTAGGATACCCTTGCTCTGTTTTAGACGCAAAGCGGTTCAAGAACTTCTGAACCGCTAAGGTATTCCCTACATACTCTTCCACATTTTGGGAACGATATTTAGTTGCAAAATTTTCTGCCATCTCACAAATCTTCTTTCCAACGTTGCACTTCTGCTTGTACTTGCGCTTTTGTATCTTCTAAGGATTTCCAAAAATCTAGTCTTCTCAATTCAAACAGAATCCACTTATCTTCTTCTTTATCATAAGTTTTAACTAAAATTTCTGACTCATTTAAGTCCGAATTTAATTTAATAACCTTCTTCAATTCAAGCAGACCTTTATGTTCCTTATAGTAGTCACTAATAGGAACTTCTGCCAAAACAGCAGAGGTTTTGGCATCTACAAAGGCAACAAGAGGATACCGCTCTTTGTTTTCCTGTTTCACCTTTTGTCTTAAAACTTTCCCTAGCTTTGGAAAAATATCTCGAAGAGACCAAGAAACAAAAGCACAAGCAAAAGGTTCTTTTGTATCACCTATTTCTTTATCCGTAGAAACAACAATAGCTTCATTGAAGTGATCCGCAAAGACTTTCCCATCTTTGATATAAAGCTCGTAATCAGCTTCTGAATAAGGTAACTGTGGTAAAGGAATATTACCACTTGCAACCATCTCAGGAGTAATTGTCATAACCTGCACTTTATAATCTTTATCAATATAATACAAAGGAGTTGACTTCCCTACTGGAAATTGTGAAAAATTAACTAAACTCATGTTTAAAACCTACCTTATTTTATTTTTAGTTTTTTAATTATAACACAATTTAAGGTAAATTACAAGTTTTTACACTAAATCAAAATAACTAACCAAATAAAAAGAAAATAGCAAGCCGTAGCTCACTATCTTCCGCAGTTTAGACGATTAGTGTACCCCTCTAGGTACTTTTTTAGTATAACACAACTAAACTGTCTTTTGCAATACTTTAACTTAATAATTTTTTATCTGACCGTATACCAACCCCAAGTGCTTTCTCATAAACCTCTTGAGATACCCCTGCTTTCGCAGAATGTCTCCACAAACTTTCTTGGTACTCTTTACTATTATCTGCTCTCGAACCAACACAGTTTGTAACTACACGCACTCGACCTGACTGCTTATACATCAAGACAGATACCGCTACTGGTACTTGGGAGCCTACTTCAAAATTTGCTGCATAGTTCTGAGGTACTGAAACCTTAGAAATATACCCATTAGACTGGAAATACATATCTACATAATAGCCTTTATCCACTTTGTAATACAAAGGCAAATAAGTAGATTCCTTGCGCTCAAAATACTCCCCACGGCTAAACAAATTGTATCCAACAAAAGTACGGAAAGTATGGTAGAGCATAGTATAGAGAATGGCAAAACCACCTAAGAACACTAACAAATTCAAAGCCGAAATCAAAAACCGAGCAGGAAAAACCATATTCTGAATTTGCTGAGTGTAAATCTTCAAACCCATATCTGCTAAAAACCAAGTAGATACTCCTAAAGTAACCCACAAAGCAGTAGTTCTACAAGCTGAACGAACTTGTTTTCCACGTGTTTCGACACGCTCTCTAAAAAGGTTTGCAATGTTACTTTCAACCTCTAAACGATCAACTACGGCTTGGTCACCATTCATGTAAACAATATTTGATAATTCCATTTTTCTTTTCTTCTTTCTTTTCTTTTTCTAACTGTCTTTATTATATCAAAAAAGAAAGTCTTTGTCAAGACTTTCTTTTAAGTTTATAAAATTATTCTAAATTTAATAAGAGATACCCTTACTATCTAAAGTTTTCTTCAACTCCTCCATCATAGGAATCCCTTCAGGGTCTACTTTCTTGATAAAATAACACATATTCAAATAATGACGAACTGCCTTACGAACCTCAATATCTCGCTCAATAACATAGTTGCGCATCCAATCTACTTGGTCTTCCAAAGATAAAGACTTCAACTCCTTAAACCACTCAATATTCGGAACAAAGACTCCATTCTCTGATACCGCCAAAGCAAAGGTATCATCAAACTCAGCAGTAGATTTTCTACGAATTTTTCCATACATAGTTTGTACTTGCAAACCACTGCGAGAAGCTTTAAAACCACCCTCACTCATTACACGAGACATATAAGGTACACAAGCACTATCTAAAATAATATCACCAAATCCGTATTTTACAGTACCTTTTAAATGAGAGGTTGAAACTTTACCTTTATACTCTTCCACTTTTGCATAAAAGAGAACAATAGAACCTAAATACAAGGCTTTCTCTTTAGACACCGATAAGTCTATGTTAGGCAAATAAACCCAAATATGACTAGAGAAAGTCGGTTGACTTTTAATCATCTGAAACCCCTTTTCAGGAGAACCATCTGCTTCTTTAATCAAAGCCAAAACCTCAGACTTTGAACGAACTCCATAAGTACCTAACAAGGCAGGATTTACTAACAAGATAGAGATACCTCCTGCACTCTCTCTTACATCGCAAATTCGACCATAAGCACCGATATATTGACCCTTGTAAGGCTGCAAACCAATTCGAGTTTCCCTCTTTCTGTTAATATTCCCTAACTTGTCTTGACGTAAAAAGTCTAAACCTAAAATCATTCCATGTGTTTGTAACTCAAAGGTAGTTCGATTAGCTTTCCCTTCTACCTTTGTTAAATCAATTAAACGATTATCTATTGCAAAAGGAGTATACACCACACGACCACTTGAGGACTTCTTAGAAGTCTTTTTCTTTGCATGCTTCTTCGCCATAACTTTACCTACTTTCTAAAAATAAGATTTCAGTATCATTATATCATAAAAGTAACAAAAAATCAATGAAAGAGAGGGTGAACCCTCTCTTTACTCACTATTTTATATAATGCTCAAAGTATTTTGCAAGATTAACTTGTGAAGATACCGCAGGTTGTTCTTCTTTTGGTTGTTTAGTGCGAGTAGGTTTAGGATTACTAGCTCTTTTTTCTGCTTTTGGTTTATTGTACTGCTCATACACACCAAATACTTCTCTAAACTCTTCTTTTACACGACTTCCGGGTACTGCAAAAGGTACACCTTTAACATCTTGTGTTTCTTCAAATAAGTTTACAGGTAATAGCAAGCCTTGAGGTAAGGTAATGTTCAAACGACCTGCAACCATTTTTACAACTTCTTCTGGAGACTTATCTCCTGCTAAGTTATTTTCTACAATAGCTTTTGCTACATCCATTTTTACAGACTTAGCAGAAGCAACCAAACCTAATGCAGGCGATAATTTACTGAACAAACCTTCAGGATTATCAGGCACTAATACCGTCTCTCCTCTAGCTTGACGAACTTCAATTGCAAAACTCATTTTACTAGCAATCTTCAAAGCTAAATCTTTTGTCAACTCAGGGTGTAAATCTACTAACTGGTCAGCAACAACAGGAAGCGCTTCTCCAATCCCTAAACGATTACCTAACTCTTTACAAGTTTGAGCTAAAGCTAGAAGACCGTAACGAGTGAAAGCTTTAGTTTCCCCAATAGCAAAAGGTACTTTCTTAATTTCACTAATGTTCTCAGATGTGGAAAGCAAACTTGTATTTGGTACATAAGCAATAGAGTTTCCGCTTGGTTTTACTAATACATCTTCAAAAACTTCTAATTCTTCAATACCATCATTTCGTAGAAGATACCCTGCAATAGCAGTCGCAGGCACATATTTCTTACGAGTAAACACTGTAACCGACTGCAAGTTTGACATAATAACACCGACTACAGAAATACCTTCAGCTCTTGTAGCATGAGAAAAATCTTCTTCGTCTGACTCCGCTTCTTTTTCAGAAACCGTAGAAGGACTAACATCTTTTTCTGCTTTCGGTTTTTCCAATGTTACAGGTTCCCCAACCTGCTCTGCTACAACCCTTTCAAAAGGTTCAACCGCAGAGACTTCTTCTCCATTCGGTTTTACCTCTACAGTAGGCACTGGATTAACCGCTTCTGTTGCTGATAAACCACTCGGTACACGTGGATTTTCTTGACTAGGTGCATTTAATTCAGCCGATACCGCTTCTACTACTTTTTCTAATTTCTCTTCTTTCTTTGGAAGAGTTGGTGCACTACTGCCAAGGTTTAACATACGAACCATTCACATTTTCTCCATTTCTATTTTGTTGGAACCATTATAGCATTACCAAATAAAAAAGTCAAGCACCTGCATGCTTAACTTACTTAATAATCGAATCTACAACAACTTTATCTACATCAGCAACTTTTCGATATTTGACCGTAACTGTATCACCAACTTTTAATTGGCTTGCTAAGTCCATTGAAATAACGGTTTTAATGCTTGTAGAACCAACAGAAAATTCTGCTTGATAACTTGCTACTAAGTCCGAACCAGCTACTAAATGAACACTCTTTACAGTACCTTTTGCCACCAAAAGCTCTGAAGATACCGCTTTATCATCAATAGTCTTAACTTCGGCATTGCTTGATTTTTCTTTAGCTCCGTCCAACGACTCCGTAGACTGTTCTTTCTTAGGAGCTTCTTCTTGCTTACTATCAGATTTCGATTTTTTCGATTCTGTAGCACCGTCAGGGAAAATTCGGTCATCCGATGATTTCGCAGTCTTTTCTGTCTTAACAGATGTTTCTAAACCTGTACTTGGCGCTCTAGTAGCTTTGTTTTTAAAGAAGACCATAGCCCCAAAAATCAGTAAAGCTACTACAACGACTGTCATAATAATCGAGAACTTAGACCAGTGCTTCTTCTCTTTCTTGGTATCATAAGAATCTTGTTGAAAGTCTTGATAAGGAGCTTGTTGGAAATTTTGCTGATACCCTTGCTGAGTTTGATTAAAACCTTGCCCTTGATCTTGTTGATATGAGTTTTGATAAGGTTGTTCAAACTGCGATTGACTTTGATTGAAATTCCGTTTATGTGCAGGACGGTCTTGCTCAAAGTTGTGATTTTCTAAATCCCCAACCCAATCAGAACCTCCTCCTTGGTTATTCTGATGAAATTGACCTCCTTGACTCGGAGAACCCCAATCAGGTACCCCTTGCCAACCTTGATTGTCAGAAGAACCTTTATTCTGTCCAAAATTACGCTGACTCATCTAATACCACCTGTTCTAACTTCTTACCTGCTTCTTTCAACTCATAAGAAGTATCACAATCTGTAATATCTCCAGTTTCAATATCAAAACGAAGAACTTCTCTATAAACCTCTCCAAACCGCTTAAATAAAACTACAATACCGCTACCATCTACTTCGTAAGCAAATTTACTACGCATAGAAGTATCTCGGTTCAATGGAATCGCTAAAGCTCTCAGTAAACGATTAGGGTTAAAGGTCACACCTGTAGGAGGTTGTCCTGCTAAATCTTCAGACCAAAGTGTAGATTGCCCTCTCAGAGCCTCAGAAACGCTATTAAACCCTTTATAAAACTCTCTTCGGATAAACTCTTTGGTTTGACTTAAATCGCGTGAGAAGCAATTCTGGAGCTTTCTGGGAAACTCCTCTGTAACACACCACTCTACTAAATCTTCTCTAAAATCAGATAAGAACCTATCTTTTGCAAAGTAATTCAAACGAAATTGAACTAAATAAGGACTCCCTTGCGGCTGATACTTCTCAAGCAACATGTTCAAAATTTGCACTTGTTCAAAAGCTAAAACACTTACAGAAAATTGATTTAGAACCAGCTGTACTAAATCTCTATACAAACCTTGTTTACCTAACTCTAACACACTTGAGGAAAGTGGAATATCTGACACCACATCTTCTGCTAAAGAAACCTTTAAAGACCAAGGAAATTGACCCTTAAATGAGATATTATAGGCTAAGTCACCTACACCTTTATCTGCAATAAAACGTAAGTCTCGAATACGATATACTAAGTTATATTGCCTCTCCAACTCCTTAAAATAAAGGAGAAACCCTTCACGTAGGGCATCTCGTAAGGCGTTACAACCATCTAAAGAATCTGCAGGTAACACCACTTTTAAATCTTCATTACTGTAAAACATACTCACCAACCATCTTTTTCAAACTGCGCAATCCAAGCAACTTCACCAGAAGAATCTTCCGAAGATAAAAAATCATCTAAAATTGACTCATCCAAACTATCCTCTACAGGCTCTTCTTCAACTTCTTCAAAATTAAAACCACCATCAGGCAAATCCACACTAGATTGCAACTTCTGAAACTCATGCAAGGAAGATACCGATTGAAGTTCTTCTACATCAATTGTTTTTGTCAATTTCGTTAAAGTCTCCGCAACTCGTAATCGATCTAACTCTTCAATACGCTTTTGATAATCTCTATTGAAATCTTCTTGTGCTCTTTTCTCTAGTTGTTCTAAATTGCTTAAATATCGTTTAGTTAAATTCAACCCCTCAAAGCGATTATTCGTTCCAATACCTATAACCGCTTCTACACGCTCAACTGAAGAAACAACACGAGACTGAGTGTCACCACTACCTGATAAAAGCTCATGAATAGTCGGATACCCTCTTCTATAAGCTGACTTTGCTTGCTCTTTATAATAAGCTTGTACTTTCTCTAAACTCACAAAACCACCTACTTATCACTGAGAAGATTTGTTATTCTTATCTTTGTTCAGCAAGTTACTTGCATCAAAACTACTTACCTCAAAACGACCTGGGTACTTCGCAATCGCTAAGTCGTACTCTTTTAAGATATTGTTTACAACAGTTTCACCTTCACTATACTTAGCGTAATTATCTAAATCCTTGTCATTAGTAACAAGCCAACCACCTTTCCCTGTTTTCATCAAGGTTAAGTTAATGGTAACGGCTTTTTTCTGAGACGACTCAGATTTCCAATAGTTTGTAACATACTCATACAAGAAGTTACGAGCTTTTGTAGAGTCTGCTTCCGTCTTACGGAAAGCAAAAATACCCTTCATCAACTCATCACTATCTGGTTTCCAAAAGTCTTTATTTGATAAGTCTAAAGCTTTGATACGAACAGTTACGTTACTCTTATCATCTGCAAAAGTAGCTTGGTTTTCAATATTTTCAACTTCTAAACTAAGCAGAAATTGTTGATACATACCCTTTTTAAAAGACTCAGAATAAGTAAACTCAGCATCTGCATTATAGTAAGCATTCAAAGTCTTCAATACTTGATCCTTATAAGCATACTTCTGAGCAGTCGCAAAATCTAACGTAGATAAAGAACGTAAGAAAGTACGAACAACCTCAACCTCAGATAAGTTTTGATCCCCTAACGCTAACCGAGTACCTTCCTCAGACCAATAATAACCGTCACCAGCTTCACCAAACTTACGAATCAAACGCTTTTGCTCTTCCTCAAAAGCAGTTAATACAACATCGCTTTTTTGTCTACGTTGAGCAGGCTCTTCTGTTTTCTCTTTGTCACCTGAATGTACGAGCTTATTACAAGCCCGCACACCAAATAATAAAACAATGATACCGAGAACTATTAAAATCGTGTAGCGAAAACCTTTCTTTCCCCACAACTCTTGTAATTTTTCCATCTGTTTTAAACCGTTAAAACCCTTTCTTAAACCGCACTGTTACCCAAAGTCCAACTCACTTGGAATTTCAAATGAATCACTTACTACAGGTGAAACTACTTCTACCTCTGCTTTTCTTCCTGTAATAAAGTTAAAGCGCTCTGGCTCTTCTTGAATCATGTCATAAACAACACGTAGATAAGCTGTTGAATAATATTCAATACACTCACTAAATCGTAATTGAAATTCTATAATGGAACCAACAGTATAACTACTTACGGAAGTATCTATACCGCTCTGTCTCTTTAATTTAACTAAACTGTCTACTAAAAAGGCTGCTTGCTCTTCACTCGACCAAGACTTCGCTAAATGATTGATTTGACGAACCATATCAGTTTCTGACATCAAAGAATACCGCTTCAATTGTCTTAACTTTGCTTCTTCCTCTTCAGGACTTAGATAGGTTACTTTCTCAATACGAGATAAAGATAACTGCCTTTGAGGGTACTCAGATTCTGCAATACCTAAGTCATAAAACGTAAATAATAAACGGCTTAAGCCTTTCATGAGTTTTAATTTGTTCTCCTGATAAGTAATTACAGGTGTCAACTCAAAACCAACCGTTTCAAAGTCTTCAAGTAACAAAGTATCAGTATACAACTCTAAAGCAATTCGAGACTTAGAAGTTAAATTAAACTCCCGTAAAGCACCACCTACACGGTGAGCATCAATTGTAATAATACCTTTCTTAGAACGTTCTTTGAGCGTAGAAACATACCCATTTACGACCGAGACTGGAAGAACCATATACTCACTATCTAAGAATAACACTTTTTTTCTAGGGAAAGTCAATTTATCCTTTGATAAAGAAATACTAGGAAATGGTAATAAACCTGAATTTAAACTGTCTCCAAAACCTTCATAAATCTTCTTCAAGCTTGACTTTTGCCTATCAGATACTGATACCGCTTGTTCTAATAAAGTTAAATTCAAAGAACCTAACCGAACTTCCTGCTGACCTAAATTAAACCCTTGCAAATCTTTACTGTGATAAGGAGAAGTTACAACATAAGCATAAGTATTTGATAGCAACCATAAGGCGAACTTCAAATCACTAAAAGCTTTAGAAGAACCAATCTCATAAGGTAACTCCTTTAAAGCTGTTTGTCGTAAACGCTCCAATAACAAAGCTACTTGACCTTCCGCCTTAAATGACGGATTGAAACGCTCAGAGTTTAAAAACCCTAAAGGCAAACCCTTCTCTGCTAAATAAGAACCTACCTGCCATAATATACGCTCTTGCTCTTTATTAAAAACCAATCGTCTAACCAACCTTTACTAATTCATTAACTGCGCAAACTCTTTTCGAGAAATATCACCCATTAAATCTGGCAAACCTTTATCAATACACTCAAATAAATTCTCTTTATACATCACATAAAGTAAACCTAAATAATGCTCAAAAGGTAATTTCTCTTTCAAATAAGTGCGATACCGCTCTGTGCTAATCAAACCGCTATTCTTATAAGCTTCGGCAACACTAGACACACCTTCAAACCACTTAGCTAAAAAGTCAGTTTGACTGCGGAGACCTACTGACAAGACTGAAGCAAAGACCGTATCAACTCGACCTTTAGGAACTTCTAAAGAACCCTCTAACTTAGACAAATATAAGAATAATGCTTCACCGTAAGTTAAGTTTGTACTAGAATCACCTAAATAATCTTCCTCAAAGTCATCTACTAACTTAAACTTCTTCAAAACAGGTAAACGCAAGACTGCACCTTGTAAGTTCAAGACCATAGAACCATCTGACTTGTACTGATGAGGTAAGTAAGATTGTAACTGAGCTTCTAAAATATTTTTACCGTCTTCGGCAGACACCCCTTCAACATCAGAATAAACATCAAAAGGAGAAGTTACCTCAACTCTCAAATGAGGAGGTACGGAGCCAATCAAATCTTGAGAATTTTGCTCTGCTAATTGACCTCGTAAATCCTCCCAAGCCTGTCTAAACTGAGAATCATCTTTACGAGTTGCTAACAACTCTTCCATTTCCTCAGAAATACGATCTAAAGTTTCATTAGTGTTTGACTTCGTAATTTCAGCTTGAAGTTCTTCTAAAGTATGAATATTAGACAGAGTAGTCTCTACAAATTGTGCTTGCTCCTTAGAGAAACCCTCTAAAACCCAATCTGAAACCTGTTTATCCAACCGCAAAGATACCGACTTGAAGTTTGAAACACCTTCTAACAAGTTAGTTCGATCTTTAAAGACACCTTCAATTCGGAATAAAGCACCACCTTCATCATCACATAGTTCTAAATCATAACTAGATAAATTATCGTCTTCTGTAACTTCCAAAGTGCTTAAAGCTTCCCACAACTGTTCACTAGCAGTTAAAGGTAAACTAGAACCTTCTAAAACAATATAAGTCAATTCAACCTTTTTCTTTACCAAAGACTTAATCTTATCTTTCGTTTGAGGTTGATTGATCTTCTCTACAATATTCGATACCGCTACTGCTAAAGCATAACCACTAGGTCTATAACTAGGCGCTACAATACTTGAACGCTCTAGCGAAACCTCTAATGCAACCATCTTATTTTGCATCATCTTTCCCCTTGCTTTTCTTTTCGTACCTGTTGATTTAAGGCAGACCAAAATTCATCAAAGTTTACTAAGTTTGTAAAGATATCTCTTAAATCCTCAGAAACCTCTAACTCCAAGAAAGGTAAAGACAAACCCCCAAAAGTTTCAGGTAATAACTCTAATTCAAATTGACCCTTTTCTCTTATAGGAACAACTAATCGAACACTGCTCTGTATATCTAACCCACCAAAATTATGGGAAATCTTACTCTCCACATAATATTTAGCATCTCGTAAGCGTACACCCTGTTTAGACTGTTTTGGTGGAACTCCTTCCACCTCTAATGGATAAGACCCACTAACGCTAAAGTAAACAGGAAGTAACTGAAAATTTGAATCTAAATAGTGAACTAGCTCTATATCATCTGTATCCGTATAGCGAAAGGTTGAACTTGCTAACTGCAACCCTCTACCACAACTAATTACTCGCGTCAATGAGTGATACTCCTTTCTGTTTTAAACGCTCTAAACTACGCTTTATACTTGTTTTTCGTAAACTACTCAAAGGAATTAACAACCCCTCTGCTTGAAAACCTGAACCAAACCCTTTTACAAATTCTTTTAGAAACTGCTCTAAATGAACATTTCCATTATGTAATTGAGACTTAGATTCAACTTTGTAAAATAGTTCTTTATTACCTCTACTAGTTGTTAGATAGTAAGGAACCTTGGCTGATTGCCCTTTAGTTCTTGTAAATTCTCCACCTAAACCATTATATAAATTGATTTCAGATAATGGCTCTTGGTTGTCTGAATCCCAACAAATGTAATTAAAGAATAAAGGGTAAGAACCCTCTTCTTTCTTTGTAAATAAGACTTTATAAGGTGTAAGCGCCTTTACCATCAAGTCAGGAATCTTCTCTAAAGTTTTTTTCAAAACCTTTTCTTGTTGCTCTCTCAACAAATAAGATACCGCTTGAAAGTTGAACTCACTAAACATAAACTCTTGTACTTTTGGATTCGTTGTCTCTATAGCGCCCTCTAAAATCAAAGGAAGAATAGGTTCTTCTTGATGGCGCTTTAACCCTTGTAGAAACGTCCAACCTTTTGATAAAGGCTCTCCCACTTGCTTCCTTACAAAGCTATAATAAACTTGACCTAAAGATACTTCAAGATCAGTATACCCACCGAAACTAGTTAGCTCTTTATTGATAGACTTAGGCAACCAAACAGGAAATAAACTGTTAGATACCCCCTCTGAGAGTTTTACTTGACGAGTCTGAATTTTCTTAGGCACCTGAGATATTGACTTATAAGTGTTAAAAGCAAACTCTTTCTCCAAATAGTCAATCTCTTGTTTATATTGTAAGTACCCTATAATTAAATTTAACCCTGTTTGAAATGTATGTCTATGATGAACCACTCTTTTTACATACTCCAAGTATCGTAAATCCAAAACTAAAGGTACACCTGTTTTTACATGAGTGTAGTTGATAAAACCTTGTTTATCTAGCTCTCCTACCAAATACTGAGATAACTCAAATTTACGAGCAACTGTGGGAGAATAGGTAATACCATAATCATAGAGCATCACTTTTAAAACTTCTAAAGCACTACGCATTTGAAGATACCGCTGGTAAAGTGCTTTTGGATTTGTCGAAACTTTATAAACCATAAACACTACACCTTAGATAAAAATAACTCTTGCACAATAAGTCCATCAGAAGTTTTTGTTTCTAAAAAAGCATAACCTATAAGATACTTGCTACGCAACCAAGAATCTTTAGCAGCTTGAAAAGCCCCATAAGATAAAGGACGAGCCTGCTTAAAACCATCAGACTCATTATAAACTCCACAAGAAACTGTATTAGAACCCTTGAAATATAAACAAGAGTAAACCTTTAAAGGAGTAAACTTCATCAAGTCCGTAGTGCTAATGTCATCTAAAGTAAATTCTCCTATTACTCTATTACTTCCATGAGCAAGAATAACCCCCTCAGAACCCACTAATAATTCAACTCCTGTAGGAAAAGAACGCGCTCTTACTAACATAATTTATAACCCCTAAACTGCATTTTCTTAATTTTAACATATTTACTAGGAAAATGCAAGATTTAGAAAGACTTATTTTACTTGGGCATTTAATTTCTCAACCATTTGCTTATAAACAGTTTCCAAGTTCTCTAAAGATACCGCTTGAGTGAACAAACCTTCATAATATCGATGAATATACTTTTGACTTACTTCTAACTCTTTCGTTGCCATAAGAGCCGAACCCAAACCAAATTTAAGCGGATAATTGATATCCGTGTCAAGAACACCACCTAAGAACTTAGGACTTGCACTGTCTTTATTATTTTGTACTCCTGTAAACCATGCAAATTTACTATAAGTAAGCTTGAAACCCTGTTCTGTAGTAGTTGAAGCCAATGAAGGTAATACCAAAGAATCAAAACGCTTCTTCATGCGTATTAGAATACCAACGGATTGGGAGAACCCATGTTCTAAAAACCGAACTACCAAATCTTTATCAGGAACTAATAAACCATGTTCAGTTACCAATGACGTTTTTACAGAAGACCAAGCTCCTAAATTCTTGTCATAAGACTCAACACTAGGTACTAAGTCACCTAACATACAATATAAATTATACAAAGACACACCCTCAAAGGTATGTTCCATTAAACGATACCGCAAGTTATAAGCTCTCTGCTCTTCCAACTCTTTTAAAATTTGAATACGCAAACTAAAAGGTAACGGTAGTTGCAAAGCACTAAACTTACGAACATAACTAAGGAGATAGTTTAGCTTAGAAGTGGGTTTTGCGAAGTTCTTCTCAAACAAATAGTCTAACAAAGCTAATAATCCATAAGCTAAACTCTTTTGATACCCTAACTGCTGACTGTAACCATACGCATAAGTCAACATTTCATTGAAATAACGAGTACGGAAACGAACCAACTGGTTCTGAACTTGACCCTCTATATTGAAAAAGTCTTGCACACAATCCACACCAAAGCGTAAGATTTCCCCAGTTGTCTGTTCTTTGGCAACAAATTCCCACTTAATATCATGACCCAAAGTACATTTAGCACCACTTTCATGATAATTCAACTCTTCAAAACTCCAAGAACCACCACCTGCTAGAGCTGCTAATTTATCAGCCTTTTCTCTAAAATAGTTGGTGTCTGTATTTAAGTCTAAATCTAACTTCTCAACACCTTCCTCATAAAAACCTTCTTGTAAAAACCACCGAGATAGTAGTTGTCTCTGTTCTTCACTAAAAGTCTCTGAAAAATACTTAGCATAAGAAGATACCACTGGATATTGAGAACCTTGAAAGTTCTTTAATACAGAACTAGTAGAACGAGCCAAAACAGGAATTTTCATCGAACCTCCTGCTTGATGCTCAAAATATAAACCACTAGACTTAATATGCTCTAAAACCTGTTGAGATAATACCCTACTTTTATCAATAAAAGCAGTAGGTACACTAAACGACTTCTGTTTCTTGCCACTCAGTAAATAAAAACCATAACGGTCTTTCTCAGGAAAATGAATACAAGCAACTTGGTGAGGATTTTTTATTCCTAAATCTGCTAAACTTTCAAATTCAGCTAACAGTCTAGCACCACCATCAACTCTATTTTTCTCAACTTCTTCTACAGACTTACGCTCAACCATAAGATACCCCTTTCTCCTCAAAAGTACCTTCTCCACGAGACAAAGAACGTAAAATCATTTTCCACTGATCATAACGAACCTTCTCCTCTAAAAGCGAAGCCAAACGCATAAAGTCAAACTCATAACCTAATTCATAACACTGACTTAATACCACATTTAAAGCTCTAGTTGCTTTATCCTCTAATACCTCTGTAGAATTTTCTCGAATATAACGTAAGAAACGTTCTGGGGAGACTTTAAAACTTAAAGGAGTGTTATCAAAGGAAGATACCACCGCTTCATCAGAATATAACTCAAAAGCAACATGTCTTGCAATCTGTTTCATACGAAAACGTAAGATACCCTCTGAATAACTTACCAAACCCCAACCAGTGAGAGAACTTTTCTCTTCACTAGCAAACTGCACTAATGCTAAATACTCTTTACTCATATTTTCCTCAACCTTCTTCTGCTAACGAAACTTCAAACATAACTGGTTCCAAATCCATTGTAGGTTCTAACTGCTCTCTTACCAAATTAGTTGGAAGATATACACCACCAACCTCTTTTTGAATTTGAAACTCTTCCTCAGGAAATGCAAAACCTTTTGAAATCAACGTGTCTTGCATAACGTTTATCTCCTGCAAACACTCTTCTACACTCTTACCTAGATAATAAATATTTTTTGTCTCTGTATTGCGCATACGAGAACGGTCTTGAACTACCAAATATAAAATGGAACCGTTGGTAAGCACCAAAGAGATACCACCTAAATGATTTGCAACTCTCTTTAAAGAAACAGTTACAACCTCAGTTTCTTCTCGATATAACCAATCCTCAGAAATCCAAAAATACTGTAAATAAGCACCTTCAGCTACTTTATCCGTTCCAACATAATCTATCTGAGGATCAGGACTCTTGTAACTATTTAGTACTTGTATCTTACTAGCACAAGCTACTAAACGATACCCCTTGGGAGCTTTTATGCTCTCCATAGACAACTTGGAGAAAGCCTTGTGACCATCTTCTGAGAACTCTTTTTTACTCGATACAAAGCAAAAGTCGCAAGACTCCAACTCTTTAAATACGTTCTCAGAGCTGAAACCTTTAATTGAAACAAAGAACTGCAACTCACTACTCACAGGACTTTGTACTAAGTCTAAATGCTCTAAACCAAAGACAGACGGACTCATCTCTTTTACAAGAGCCATAGTACGCTTAAATTCTTGCTCAAATAATTTATCCATGTAAGGAGAGGAAGGACTTGGAGAATACCCACCATAATTGTCCATCATCACAAAACCTCACAATACTCTTTATTTACGAACCAAAGACAAAGTTACCACTAAGGCATTATTATCCTTCGTCATCTCTGCACCACCTAAATCAAACCCACTTTCTAAACCAAACCTAGAAATAGATAAAGGTAGTTTACGACCGTTAACCTCAATAGATAAGGTAAATTCACTCTCTCCTAAAAACTGTTGTTCTAAAGAACTCAAAGCCCTAAAATCAACTGCAAAGGCAGGAATTTTTTCGCCATTCAATTTAGTCGCCAATGGAAGAGAGTTCGTACAAAAGATACCCACTTCTTGTTTAGTACCTAACGGTTGTTGACTTAATTTATCTAAAAAACGCTTAAAGGCTTCTACAGTCTTTTTTCTTGCTTCTAAAGCCTTTTGTCGGATTTCTTTGTTCCCACCTACCAACTCCTCATAAGAAAGCATAGCAGGCTCAAAATCAACCTCTAACATAGCTAATTTATCTGACACGTAATAATATGAAAAAGCAAGAGAGTTGTTTACAATATCTGCTACTTTTTCATCTGTCCCTTGAACTACACTATTAGAATCCAAAAAAGCTCGTGGAACTGGAGACCATGTTACCCCCAACTCCAAATTTTTCTGTCCGTGCATAACAGGAATAGCTAACGCTAACTGCTTCTTTGCTGATAGTTGATTAACTGCAACCATATTTATCACCTCAAATTTTAATTTTCTAATTATAGTCAATCTGCATTTCGATTTTATCTCTACATTCCTCCTAAAGAAAAAGTAGGTAGTAAAACTACCTACTACTTTGACCAAAAACCTAATAAAGCAAATAATCTTTTAAATCCGGTCCACCAGCATAAGGCGGTACAATGACTCCATTTATAACCTTAACTAATAAGGGAACCCCTGCTACACCGCTTGATAAAAGTTTATACTCATCAGGAGATATCTTTTGAATATCTGAAACTGTGTCAAACCCTATGTAATAAACTTTCTTAAAATCGTAACCTGCACTTGTCAAAGCATCTTGCAACTTAGGCACAAACTCCTGACAATGAGGACAAGTTTTTACACCTACTAAGACAAAATAACGTTCTTTCGTTGTTTTAGATAATTCAACAACTTCAGACACACTACTAGGTGTAAACAAAGACACCCTTTCTTCATAAGTTTTTACCTTTTGACTTTTCATATAGTTCAATGTAAAGAAGAAAGAGAAAACTATAAAACCGATAGCTATTACTGTTATTGCAATTTTTTTAATCATATTTAACCCTCATCCTCCAAATCGTCATCTATCGTGTCAAGAAAGACACCATCCTCAGTTACTGTCTTGATAAAAAAGTTATCAGAACTCTCTTCTGTAGACACTAAATAATAAACGTCTTGATACTGATCTTCTTTAGGACGATACAAAGTATAGCTATAAATATAAGTCAAACCTGTTTCAGGAGAGACATAAAATAACTTATCTCCTTTTCTCTCTAAATAGACAACAGAATCAGACTCTTTTACCAAAGTGAATAAACGGGAGTTCCACTTCTGACTAGAGATATCCGTAGACATATTACTTTTAGTAGAACTATTATCTACACTTAAACTCTCAGATACGTGGGAGATACTTCTTATAACTTGACTAGATTGTCTATAATAGTCTGCTAAATACACAAAACTAAATATAAGAATAAGTAAACTAATGATAGCTAAACCAATACAAATAGGAAACCATCGTTTCTTAACTAAGGTGTCTAATTTATTCAACGTAAAACCTCAAATTCTCTATAGAAACAAGGTAAAGCAAGAAACCTGCTTTACCTTACTTCTTCAACTTTATAACCACCAATTATTCAGCGTCTTTATTTTCTTCTTCAACAACTTCTTTTGTTGTTGTTTTCTTAGATGCGTAAACTGACATACCTGCAAGAATAACACCAATAAGAGCAAAGATACCGAGAATACTTGCAATACGACCTACAACATTATTTTCTGTTTTTACTTCTGCTTGTTTAGCAACTTCTGTTTTAGCAGTCGCAACTTCTTGTTTAGACTCAGTTGCTTTTGGAGCATCTTCTTTCACTTCATCAGCTTTAACTTCTGCTGCATGAACTACACCGTTCATGGATACCACTTGTGTTTTTTCTTCTGTTTTTACAAAAATACTTGGTACTACTGAAACTGTCTTAGTAGCTACCGATTTAACTCCACCTGTAGGGAGAGCAGTTACAGGTTTTACTACTTCACGAACTACCGCATCTGTAAGTACAGGACGAGCATAGCTTACTACATTTGCTACGCTTGGTGTAGTAAAGGTTGGTGCTACAGACACCCCACCATTGTTATTTACAACAGGAACTTCAACTCGTGGAGTTGTTGGAAAAACAGGAGCTACAGGAGCAACGGGTGCGCTAGGAACAAATGGAGTTGTTGGAAGTACAAACTCTGGAAGAACTGGACGAACTTCAGGGATACCCTTTTCTGTTACAGGATGTTTCTTCAATTCTTCTGCTTGAAGACGAGCCTGTTCTGCTTCATAACTTGCTTTTGCTGTCGCATAAGCCTTA